>Ga0116178_10000160_pt1 | contig 57341 bp, 41 predicted proteins | sample AD_STIC12_MetaG_FD_89880 | JGI IMG/M metagenome (GOLD analysis project Ga0116178, IMG submission 89880) | Active sludge microbial communities of municipal wastewater-treating anaerobic digesters from USA - AD_STIC12_MetaG | ecosystem: Engineered > Bioreactor > Anaerobic > Digestate | place: USA...
AACGCCTGGGTTTGCCGGTCCTCCCGGAGGAAACTCTGCTCGTGGCAGATGCGATTGGTGGCCCGCGGTACCGCACGTGGCTCTGGGATGGTGTTGCCGACGCACTCAGGGCGCTTGCGGAGGTCGGAGTACGCATGGGCGTGATTGCAGACACAGACTGGACAGGCCGGATGATGTCCCGCGCGCTTGCCGGTGTAGGGTTGAGGAAGTATTTCGGCCCGGTTATCTGCTCATGCGACATAGGCGTCTGTAAGCCAGCCCCGGGGATTTTCGCCGCCGCACGCAGACTTTTTCCGGATGTGCCCTCCGACACCCCGGTTCTTTATGTCGGTGACAATCTCGAAAAGGACGTTGAAGGAGCCGCCGCATTCGGCTGGGATGCGGCATACCACGTGACAACCAGGGGCGGTTCATCGGGGAGAGCGGTGCTGGACTTTGTGCAGTATCAGGACGTTGTCACCCTGGCAACAGGTTGAACGAAGAGGAGAACTTCATGAGCGCTGACGCGGTGTTCGTGAACAGCCTCGGGATGCGTTTTGTGCATATTTCCGCCGGTTCCTTCCTCATGGGGAATGACCGACCGCTTCCCGACGAACTGGTGAGGCTTCCGAATCGCCGGTACGGGGACTTCGATGAACGACCGATCCGTCTCGTGCGGCTGACAAAGCCGTTCAGGATGGCAACCACGGAAGTCACGAACGCACAGTTTGAGGCGTTTGACCCTTCCCATCGGCAACTGCGTGGGAAGCTCGGTTTCTCGACGGGGGACAACGAAGCAGTGGTGTTTGTCAACTGGTTCGAGGCGTGCGCTTTCTGCAAGTGGCTGTCCGACAAAGAAGGGTTGCCGTACCGCCTTCCCACGGAAGCCGAATGGGAGTACGCGTGCCGGGCCGGCACGACCACCGCGTACCATACCGGCGATTCCCTGCCGGCAGAATTCCACAAAAACGTGGGAGTGAAATGGTTTCCCGACCCCGCCCGTGGGGCGGACGAACAGGAAATCCCCGCATTGACGGTCGGGCAGACTCCGCCGAACCCGTGGGGCCTGTACGACATGCACGGCAACGTGGAAGAATGGTGTTACGATTGGTACGGACCGTATGACGCCCACCGGCCCAACGACCCGGTGGGGGCGCTTGATGGCAATTTCCGGGTGACCAGGGGTGGTTCGCACTCGACAGAACTGTATTACCTGCGGTCATCGAATCGTATGGGTACCGTGCCCGGGGAGCGAAGCTGGATCATCGGTTTTCGGCCCGTGATAGGAGAAATGCCGGCGACGAATGCAATACCTGCCCCCATCCAGCTCCACGAGAGTAACGTCAGACCAGAGATTCCACAGGATATCACGCGCGGCCCCGATCCTTCCAAACCCTTTTTTTACGGTCCGAGGACGTACGTCAAGATCCCTCCCGATTCGTACGGACCGATGTTCTCACGGCACAACCACGTCCCGGCGATCGTTGCCTGTCCGAACGGGGACCTGCTCGCGATGTGGTACACGTGCATGGAAGAAGCCGGGAGAGAGGTGGCGACTCTTGCCAGCCGCCTGCGATGGGGAAAGGATGAATGGGAACCAGCATCCCTGTTCTGGGACGCTCCCGACCGCAACGACCACGCGTGTGCGCTCTGGAGGAGCAAATCGGGGAGGTTATTCCACTTCTCCGGTCTATCGGTTGCCGCCACGTGGGGGCCGCTGGCAGTCGTGATGCGGACGTCGGACAACAGCGGCGCCACGTGGTCAAAGGCGCGGCTGATCATTCCGGAACACGGGGTTCGGCACATGCCGATTGCAGGCGTCATTCAGCTTTCGGATGGAACAATTGTCCTTCCATGTGACGCGGTTACGGCGGGACACGGTGGCTCGGCGCTCTGGATGAGCGATGACGAAGGCGAAACCTGGTACGACGCCGGTGGGACGATCGCTGGCATCCACGCGAACGTGGTGGAGCTGAGCGACGGTCGCCTCATGGCGCTGGGGAGAGGCGACGATATCGACGGGCGGATGCCGATGAGCCTGTCCCGGGACAGGGGCAGAACGTGGACATACACCGCCAGCCCTTTCCAGCCCATCCACGGCGGACAGCGGCTGGTGTTGTTCCGCTTGCAGGAGGGCCCGCTGCTTTTCGTCTCGTTTGCGAATGATCCGCTTGAGATTACCGACGCCACCGGAACCCGCCGTTCGATCACCGGCCTCTACTGTGCGGTTTCCTTCGACGAAGGCGCGACGTGGGCCAATACCCGGGTGGTAAGCGACGACGGCCTGCCGAGGCCGGTGGAAGCCTTCGATGGCCGCCCGAACGTATTGAGCGCGTCGCAATCAGAAATCGCAGGGTACATGACGGTATGCCAGGCGGACAACGGACTGATTCACCTCATTTCGTCAAGAAATCATTACGCATTCAACCTGGCGTGGTTGACCGAACCTCCCCCGGGCGAACAACATGTGACACAGGGGAAATCGTGAAAACGAAGAATGTCAGGGTATTGTCGGACCACCTGGATTGACGACGATACGTACAACCTTCATATTGCGTTGCGATCTTCCCGCCCTGTGCGACATACCCTTTTCCGGGGGAGGTGTGTATGGTTCGCGCTCTCGCTTCCGGAGCGCTGCGTGCTCGCGCTGTGATTTTCCTCGCGTGTGTTGCCCTCGCAGGAGTCGCGGTCAACCCCATGGTGCTGCGCTCCACAGAAAACGCCGCGAACGTTGCGGTACAGGGAAACGGAAGCGCATCGCTTGCGGTGGGCGCTCCATTTTCCGGCGGTCCATTCCGGCTCGAGAACAAATCGTACCCGCCTGGACGAACTCTGCTTGTGGGCAAGGCGGGCCAGCTTCTCGAAGAACCCGTACGCTTCCTGGTCACCGACACGGCTGGCGTTCCGGTTGCCGGCGTTCCCGTAGTGCTGGAAATCGTATCGCGACCGAAGGGCGCCGAGGATGCGGAAATCCCCTCGCCGGTAGTGAGCGATTCTGCGGGCTTTGTCTCGGCAAATCTCTCCCTCGGCAAGGCGCCGGGTGATTACGTCATCTCCGCGCGGGTAGCCAACATGGCGGGGGAGATGCCGCACGTTTCTGCCCACGCGTTAAAGGGCAACTGGTGGCTCATGGTTGTCATGGGCATTGTCGGCGGGCTCGGCATGTTCCTCTTCGGGATGGAACTTGGCGCGTGAGGTCTGCAGAAGGTCGCCGGCAACAAAATGAGGGACATCCTGGCGAAGCTCACGACGAACCGCGTCATGGCGGTCGTTGCCGGCGCCATAATTACGGCGGTTGTCCAGAGCAGCACCGCAACTACCGTCATGGTGGTTGGGTTTGTTAACGTCGCGCTGATGAATCTGACACAGGCGATCGGCGTCATAATGGGTGCGAACATTGGAACCACACTCACGGTGCAGCTCATCGCATTCAAAATCAGTGATTACGCGCTTCTGATGATGGGCATCGGCGTGCTGCTCACCCTCGTCACCAAGCGCAAGGTGTATATCTACACCGGCGAGATTTTCCTGGGCTTCGGCATGATTTTCTACGGCATGGCAGTCATGTCGAGTTCCGTCGCTCCACTTCGAATTCTGCCGGCGTTTACCGAACTCATGTTGTATCTCGCCCACGCTCCGTTCCTCGGGCTGCTCGTGGCGACCATCCTCAGCGCCATCATGCACAGCGGGGCGACGATTGGTCTCGCGGTGGTGCTCGCGTCGGAGGGCCTGATGACGATGGACGCGGCGATGCCGATCATCCTTGGAGCGAACATCGGCACTACGGTTACCACGGTGATCGCCTCGCTGGGCACTGATACGGAAGGCAAACGAGCAGCGTTGGCGCACATGTTGTTCAACGTGTTGGGAACCGTGATCGTGTTTCCCATTCTCGGCTATTGGAACCAGTGGATGCACGCGATCACGCTGGCGATGGGGTCCAGTTCGGTGGCGCGTGAAGTGGCAAACGGAACGATGTTCTTCAACGTAGGCGCCACGGCGATTTTCTTACCGGTCCTGCCGTGGTTCCGATCCGCCGTTGAACGGCTCGTTCCTTCGAAAGAGAAAGCGGAAAAAGCGTTCGGCGCGAAATACCTGAACAACGACCTGCTGGAAACCCCCGATCTCGCGCTGACGGCGGCGTATCAGGAAATCAACCGCACGGCGGACATCGTTGGCGAAATGCATCAGTATGCGATGGAGGCGTTCGGGAAAGATGGTGAGGCCGTGCGCGAGAAACTGGCAACCCGTTGTTCAGAAGTAGAAATTCTCCATGGCCAGTTCCAGAGTTACTACATCCGACTTGCGCAGAAGAACCTCGGTCTCATGCAGTCGAGGGAAAAGCAGGGGCATGTCACTATCATGGATGATTTGAGGCAGATTTCCAATTTTCTCGGAGTAGACGTGGTCAACACCTCGGCACGACTCGCGCAGGCCGGCGCGAAGTTCTCAGACGAAGGTGCACGTGAACTCCGCCAGTTTCATGCATTCACCGTGGACCTGCATCGGCAGACCGCGCAGGCCATCAGGGAAAGGGACCGCGCGTTGGCCACTGCCGTCCGAGGCCGGAAAGACGAAGGCGAAGAACTGGAAAGACGCCTGCGGGATAGCCACCTCGCGCGTCTGGACGCGGGGCTTCAGGAGTCCGCCGCCACAAGCAGCGCCCACATGGATATGCTGACGGGTATCCGCCAGATGGGGCGCCACTATTTCCGCATCTGCGGCGCCCTTGAGCGGTTCCTGACGCCGCCCTCGTAACGAAACGAATCGTTATCGAACACGGTGGACGCGTAAATTGGTCCGCAGATGGCGGCCGGATGCCCGGCCGCCATCTGTATTTCAGATCGTTTCGCCCTTGAACTGGCTTTCGTACAGATGCCTGTAGAACCCGCGCCTGTCCAGCAGTTCCTGGTGGGTTCCGCGTTCGACTATTTCCCCGTCTTTCACCACGAGAACCTGGTCCGCGTCACGAATCGTGCTCAAGCGGTGTGCGATGACAAAACTCGTTCGCCCCGCCATGAGTCGAAGGAGTGCCTTCTGTATCCGCGCCTCGGTGCGCGTGTCCACGCTGGAAGTTGCCTCGTCCAGGATGAGAGTGGAGGGGTCTGCAAGGATGGCGCGAGCGATCGCGAGAAGCTGGCGCTGCCCCTGGCTCAGGTTTCCCGCACGTTCGGTGAGGTCGGTGTGATACCCCTGGGGGAACTGGAGTATGAAGTGCTCCGCCTCTGCTGTCCGGGCGGCGTACATGCACTCGTCATCCTTCGCGTCCGGCCTGCCGTAGCGGATGTTTTCCATGATGGTATCCGAAAAGAGGAACGTATCCTGTAGCACCAGCCCCAGTCTGCGCCGAAGATCAGCTTTGCGCACCCTGCGGATATCAACGCCATCTATGGAGATGCTGCCGTCGTCGATTTCGTAGAACCGGGTAAGAAGATTGATAACAGTGGTTTTGCCTGCTCCCGTCGGTCCGACCAGGGCGATGGTTGTGCCCCGCTCCGCCGCGAGTGTCATATCCTTGATAACCGGAACGCCCGGCTGGTACCCGAAACGGACGTGTTCAAAACGGACGTCGCCCCGGACCTCATCAAACGGGGGAGCGTCGGCTCCAGCGTCTGTTTCGGCAGGCGTATCGAGGATCTCGAACACGCGTTCGGCCCCTGCAAGCGCCGCCTGAATCGAATTGTACATGTTGGCGAGCTGCCGCAGGGGGTTGATGAAGTTCTGCCCGTACATGATGAACGTTGCGATTACTCCGACGCTCACGAGATCCCGCAGGGCAAGCCACCCGCCCAACCCCGCCAGCACGATAACGAAGAAATTGCCGAGGACTCCAGTGAGAGGCATGAGCAACAACGCGTAGGTGTTCGCATAAACCCCCGCACGGAACACGTCGTCATTTGCCTTCCGGAATGATTCCATCGCTGCGTCGCTGCGCCGGAAAGCCTTGACCACCTTGTGGCCGCTGATGGATTCCTCCATCGTGCTGTTGAGTTCGGCGAGCGCCCCCTGCAGCCTTCGGAACCCTTTCCGGGTGTACCGCGCAACAAAACGGGTGAACGCGAACATGATGGGCACGACGACCAGCGTGGCCAGCGCAAGCCACCGATCGAGAAGAAACATCGCGACGAGGATTCCGAAGAGGGACAACACACTCCCGAAAAGGGAGGTGATGTTCTGCGAAACCGCCTGGTTCACCGCGTCGACGTCGTTTGTCAACCGGCTCATGAGTGCGCCGGCGGGATTGCGGTCAAAAAAGCTCAGGGGCAGGCTCTGAAGGTGCGAAAAAAAGGTCGTTTCGGACCTGTTTCAGCGCGTTCTTAGAAACGCGCGCCATGATCCACCCTGTCGCAGCCTGCAGGATGTTAGAAACGAGGTACACCCCCAGCATCAATGCGGCGACGCGGGCAAGACCGGATACATCCTTCGTTGCGATATAACGGTCTATCGCCACACCCATCAGATACGGTCCGAGAAGCCCGCAGAGCGTGAAGGCGACGATGAGGACAAAGACGAGCGCCAGAACGCCGCCAAATGGTTTCAGGTACGACAGGAGTCTCACTATCGCTCCGCGGGCGTGCCGGGGCTTTTCGATAACGCCTCTCATGCCCATCGGTCCGCGGGGTACCATGGCGGCGCGGACATCGCGAACCTCGCGAGTTGAGGCGCGCATCATGCTGGCTCCCTCCCCCGGCCGTTGTCAAGCGGAATGCCGCCGGTCAGTTGGGATTCGCAGATTTCGCGATAGATGGCGCTCGATTCAATGAGCGTCCGGTGTGTTCCCTGAGCAACGATTCTGCCCTGATCGAGAATGACAATTTTGTCCGCCTTCAGCACCGTGCTTACGCGTTGCGCAACAATAAGTGTGGTGCGGGCGAAGTGCTGGCCTGCGATGGCATTGTGTATCTTGGTTTCCGTCTCGACATCCACAGAACTTGTCGCGTCGTCGAGAATCAGAATTTTCGGGCGCGCGAGAAGCGCCCGGGCAATGGCAATCCGTTGCTTCTGCCCTCCGGAAAGATTCACGCCGCGTTCTTCAACATGGGTGTCGTAACCGCTTTCGAAGGCGAGAATGAAATCGTGGGCCTGGGCGGCCTTTGCCGCCAGCACAGTCTCCGCGTCGTCGGCCTCGGGCCTGCCGTACCGGATGTTCTCACGGATAGTCCCGGAAAACAGGATACTTTCCTGCGGGACCAGCGCCATCACGGAAAGGAGCGAATCCTGGCGGATTTGCCGGACGTCAACACCGTCAATCGTGATCCTGCCAGCAGTAACATCGTAGAACCGGGGGATAAGGTGAACCAGAGTTGTTTTGCCGGCTCCCGTCGCCCCAAGGAACGCAACGGTCTGTCCGGGTTCGATCGTGAGATTGACATCCTCAAGAACCGCGCCGTCATGGCTTCCCCCGTAATGGAAAGAAACGTTTTCGAAGACAATCCGGCCCTCGGTGGAACACGGCAAACAAACCGCGTTTTCGGCGTCTCTTATTTCCGGAGGAGTATCCAGTACGCGGTACACCCGGCGGGCCGAGACGATTGCGCTCGCCCAGGTGTTTGCCAGCATCGCCGTCATGATGAGAGGCGTCATCGTCGTCATCAGATAATTGGTGAACGCGACTATCTGCCCTATCGAGAGATCGCCGCGTATCGACCGTTGCCCTCCCACCCAGATCACCACCACAACAGCGGTGTTGACGAGCAGGGTCAGTACGGGGCCCATGGTGGACATGAACTCCATCACGCGGATGGAACGCCGGGTGAGATCCGCATTGGCGTCCGCGAACCGCGCCTGTTCATGATCAGCCCGGACAAATGCCTTGACCACCTGGACACCCGCCACGTTTTCCTGGAGCACGTTGTTCAAACGATCCAGCTTCTCCTGAACGGCGCGAAACAGCGGTTCCATCCGCGTTGCGAAAAAGCCTACGGTGGCTGAGGTCAAAAGCAGCAGCGGTACCATGGAAAGCGCGAGGCCGGGGCTTGTACGGACCATGAGGAACAGGCTCCCGATCATGAGGAGGGGTGACCGCGTTCCGATCCGCAACGAAATATGGACGAGGCCTTTGAGGGCGTTGACATCGCTGGTAAGCCGAACCATCAGCTGACCCGTTTTTTGCTCGTCCAGGTTCCCGTAAGAAAACGACTGGATGTGGCGGAAAATGGCTTCGCGCAGGTCACGTGCGACGCCTTCGCTCACCCGGACTGAGAACACGTTGTTTCCGACGGCAAAGACCGCACTGACAACCGAAATGCCGAGCATGATAAGCGACGTGACTACTATCACGCGTTCATCGTGCCGGTAAATCCCGTGGTCGATGATCCGCTGGATCAAACGGGGGATAGAGAGGTCCAAGGCCACGAGGCAGGTAAGCAACACCAGGGATGCGAGAGATTGCTTCCAGTAAGGGCGGACAAATGAGCTGAATCGTCTGAGGTTGCCCATAGTTCTCGATTGTGGAAGACGGCGGACGGCACTCTGGTGTGGAAGGAACGCCGGTTTCTGTCAAACAAATATCGCCACATCCTCTGCCCGGACGAACTCCGTCCCGTCGTCCACGCAACATTCTTTTCCGTGCGGGCAATCCAACGCGCTTGACATCCGCTCTAAATACACTTAATGTTAAGTGTAGTGATTTGCCGGGAACGTACCGGGGTGCTTTCACTCGCAGGAGGCAGAAGCTATGGCCATTCTCACCGCAATACAGAAGGATATCTTGCAGTTTCTTGCGCTCTTCCAGCACAGAGAAGGTCGGTCAGCAACGGGGACCGAAGTACAACAACATTTCGGGTATACGCACCACAGCACCGCCCGTCAGCACCTGCAGGCGCTGGAGCGCAAGGGCTTCATTCAGCTCGCGCGTGGCGGCCATGGCGTTCCTTATCACATTCGTCTCCTTCCTCCCGCATTTGCGGTGGTAGATACTCTGAGTCTGCCGGTTGTTGGCGCAATTGCCGCAGGTTCACCGCGGGAGGCGATTCAGCAGACGGACAGGTGGGTGGAACGGCTGGAGGATTTGCTTCCGGTCCGGCCGGGGGATTTCCTCCTGACGGTGAACGGGGAGTCGATGATCGGGGACGGAATTCTGCCAGGGGATCTGGTGCTCATTCGTCCGCAGGAGGTTGTGGAACCGGGCCAGATAGCGGCAGTGATGGTGCGCGATGATGAAGCGACCCTCAAACGCTTCTACCCGCAACCGCCGTCGCATGTTCGTCTCGTCCCGTCCAATCCTACGATGGATGACATGGTGTATCCTGCTGAAGAAGTGCGCGTGATCGGCAAGTATCAAGGTTTGATCCGCACGGGCCATCACGGCCGTCAGTAGCCGCGATAAAAAGAGGGCATCACAATGCCGGTTACACTCCATTCGAAAGGCGAGCAGCCTGAAGTGCAGGTGCGCGTTGACGACAGCGCAGTGCTCGATCCTTTGCACGTCCGCAGGGAGGTCATTGCGGCGCTGCGAAACAGTGCCTGCAAAGAAATCACGTTGAACCTTGAAGGTGCCAGGAAAATAGACGCCAGGCTGTTGTTCGCCATCAAAATGGCCGTGAACGAAGCCCGCATTCGCCGTCGCTGCGTCATTCTCGTGGGAGCGCCAGCGGCGGTTCGTTTCGCCCTCTCGGGAACCAGTTTCCGGTTGAGTTGGGCTGCGGGACTGTTTCCGCTTGACACCGAATCTCCTGCCGGGGCGCTGATCCTCAACCGGGATGCTTCCCGCGTTTCCGCCGGGTGAATCCTGAGGCGAGGTTTCCGAACCGATGGACGTTCAGTCGCTTGCCAAAAACGTTCAAACGCCCTTCAAACACGGATCACTTATCCTGGCGCCCTCCTTCCGTCCGGGCGATTTCGACAGCCACGGCGTCGATTGCCCGTTTGTGTTCCGTCATGAGGATCGTTTTCTTATGACGTATATCGGGTTTGACGGCCATGGATATCGAACTGGACTTGCGTGGTCTGACGATCTTTTCGTCTGGCACAAAGAGGGAATGATCCTCGATCGCGGAATCGCCGGATCCGTCACCCAGCATAACGCCGCTCTGACGTGGATTTTGCGGGACAACGAACTATTTGGAACCGGCCGCCTCCGCCAGATTGATGGTCGGTACGTCGGGACCTATCACGCCTATCCCGCGCTGGGTTATGAGAATGGACCTGCCGTTATCGGCATCTGTTCCAGCACGAATCTGCGCGACTGGGAAGTCAGTGACCCCTGCCTGATTCCGACGGAAGGAGAGGAATGGGAACGTGGGGGGCTTTATAAATCCTGCCTCATTGAATTCCAGAAGAGGTACTATCTTTTTTACAATGCGAAGACTGCCGGGGTGTCCTGGATCGAACAGACTGGCGTGGCAATCTCAGACGACCTTGTGCGGTGGGAACGATTCCAAGGGAACCCGATTCTGCGCACAGGAGCGGAATGCGCGTTTGATGAACGATTCGCCAGCGATCCTTGCGTTCTGCGCGTTGGCGACGCGTGGGCGATGTTCTATTTCGGGCTCAGCCGCGATGGCCACGCACGAGATAGCGTGGCGTTCTCCCGCGATCTGCTCCACTGGGAGAAATCCGGGTCTATTCTCGTTGACGTTGGCCCTCCGGGGGCGGTCGATTCGCGCTACGCCCACAAGCCGTCACTGTTCTGGGATAGCAATCGTCTGTTCCACTTCTATTGCGCCGTCTCACCCAGGAGCGAACAGGCCGCTGTCGGTACCGTCCACACGAACGAGACTCGGGGCATCAGCGTAGCATTTTCCTGAACCGGCTCCCGGTCCCTTCCGCTGCTCGGCGCAACACGTTGTATGGTTTACCATGGACGGCGACCTGACAACGTCGTCACCTGCGTTTTTCTCCCGCCCTATTGACTTCGGCCCGCGATTGTTCAATTTTTTGAAGTTAATATTCTTGTGACTCCCTCAGTGTTTGCGTGTCTGCAGTTATCACCTCACGGGCTTTCCACGAGTGGAGTAACCATGCCCCGTCGCCCCGCGTTATACCCACGGCAGAAATGGGAGTGGGCCAAGGACCTTCCCGTCTCCGACGCGCCGTGGGAGGATCTCCTTCGCCTCCCGGACATCCGTTTCCTGACGGACAATCAGGTGAGCCTCTGGACATCCCCTGATTCCATGGGCCTCGAAAAAGTGTGGTTCTACCCGGTTCCTCGGGCTCCCCACCTCGAGGTGGAGCGCTTTGACAGCGGGAGAATCGCGCAGAGCTCGGTGCACGTTCTTCGCGGTCCCCGGGGCGCTCTGATGGCAGGGGGAAAACCTGTCAACTGGGATACCCAGAGTCTCCAGTGGTCTCCCGCAGAGATTACGCGGACGTTTGCCTCCCCGGACGTGACTCTCCGGGAAACGGTGACAATCGTTGATGACGCCATCGTGGTCTGGCTGAGGCCGGTCGAAGGGACCTCCGAAGTGCCCTTATCCGCGGCCTGGTCTTCCTCGGTGGAAAGAACGCTCTCGGGTTCCTGGCGCATGCACGACGGGGCCCGGGTGTGTATGCACGACGACGGTATAGCCCACGGATGGGTCTGGTTCGGTTCGGAAGTGACTAACTGGCAGGGGAAAGCGGCCTCGGGGAAGTTCGGTTGGGAAGCTTCCATACCGCCACAGGGTGGCGTGCTTGTGCTGCTGCTCGGATACGACCAGGCCGCGGTTGAACGCCGGCTCGAGGCGATGATCGCGCAGTGCTCGAACCGGCCGACGGCTGACGTCGCCGGATTGTTCCTGACGAAGGCGCATGACGCGTGGCAGTGGTACATGAAGCGCATGGTTCCCGGGCTCAAAGGCGCGGACGAGTGGGTGAGGCGGCTTTACTACTACCAGACGGCGTTGCACAAGATCAATCTGTACGATATCCCCTACGAACCCTTCGTGTACCCGTATACGTGCCCCTGGAAAACCGGAGCGGTGTGGCAGTGGTCATGGAATACTCCCATGAACAGCATCGCCGAGCGCTGGCTGAATGATCCGGCGTGGGCGGAATCCGGCATTGAGTTGCTGAGGGAAAACGGCGGAGCGCTGAACATTGGCGCATCACTTCACAGGCTTCGCAAACCTCGGCAGTTCAGGGATGTCAACGAATACCTTCCTGCATTGCAGGACGCCATCGGTGGTGTGAAAAACCTCCCTGCGACCGCGCGTCAGTTTGACTGGGCGTTCATCATGCCCCATACAACGCCTCTTGGCGTGCACGGAATCTGGGAAGTGTTCCGCCGGACCGGCGATGAGGATTACCTCCGTCGCCAGCTTCCTGAAATGGTTGCGTACGAAGCCCGCCTGACATCGCATGACGCGGACGGAGACGGCCTGGTCGAATACGAAGGCATGGTGGATGAATACGACTACTCTCTGCGCTGGCGCACCGCGGTGAATGGGTACAAGAAAGGCACTGAATCTCTCATCAGGTTTGACAGGCCGCTGGAACTGATCGACATAAACGCGCAGCTTTGCCTTCTTCGGGAAGACATAATCGAAGCTGCGGGAATAGTTGGCGACCGGAACCTCGCGAAACGGATTCGCCAGCGTCTCAACAAGACGGCAAAGGCAATCAACGATCTCATGTGGGATGACACGCGGGGTTGGTACGGGGACCTCGATGCCGCGACGCACGAACTCACCGGTGTGTGTTCGATAGCGGCGTTTTCCGCGCTGATGTCGGGGGTTGCGCCGGCGGACCGTGCGGAACGAATGGTGCGTCTCCTGGAGGATCCTGCTGCATTCGGCACGCCGTATCCAGTTCCATCGGTTGCCGCAGATACACCCGATCTGGATCCGGGCCACATCACGTACGGTGGTGATGTGCTGATCACCAGCGGAGTCTGGCTTACCGTCGTCGCTCTGGTAAGATATGGCTTCCTTGAGGAGGCGAGGCGGATCATCTGGAAGGCGCTGCGCATGCTGGGTGAAACGGCGCCGACGTCCTCCTACTCCTACAATTCCATGACGGGCGCGCCGAACATGGACCCGCACACGTTCTGCAGCCAGTCTGCCATCACGCTTGACCTGTTCGTCCGCTTCGTGGTCGGGTTCGTCCCGCGTTATGACGATATTATCGAGTGCTGGCCATTTGCACTGCCGACCGAATGGGAGCACCTCGAATTCGGCCCGATGACGTGGCGTGGCGACGTGGACGTCACCGTGGTGTGGGATTCGAAATCCGGCTACACCGTGCGAGCCGGCAGAAGTGAGTTCACGGCGCGCGAGCCCCGACACCTCTGGCTGGCGCTTGACCAGCGGGATAGGCTGGTCGAGCTTCCTGATCCGTCGGTCAGCGGCATGCCGGTTATGACGTAGTCCAGCGCCGGCTGTCCACAAGAAACACCGGAGCCGCGTCCAGTGCGACTGACACCCAGCCGTTTCGTGCTTCTGCCTGAAGCGGCGTATCCCACGCCCGGATGACGGTCACCTGGTCCGCCGGTGCCGGAACCGGCACTCGTGCGTTCTTCCCCAGAGTCCACGCCGCATAACGTACCTCGTCACCCCGGATGAATTTCAGCACGTACGGTGCTTCGCCAAGATCAACTCGCCCTTCCGGGGAAAACCCTTCCAGAGTGAGCGCCATTGCCTTGAACCCATGGTACGGCATTTTGGGTGACCAGTCATGGTGCAGAATGCCAAAATTGCTCTCGTTGTACGTCGGGTCGGTTCCGTCATCGCGGTAATCATACCAGAAAACCTTTTGCACAAGCCCGCTGGCCCAACACGTCAGGTAGACGCGCATAAGCATCGCCGCAGACCACCATTCGCTGCTTCCACCGGGTCCCAGATGGGTTGCGTATCCGATTTCACTGATCCAGATGGGCTTGACCGCTCCGAACTCGTACGCCAGCGCGGCAAGGTTTCGCAGTTCGCCCAGCATATCGGTGTGCTCAGGGGCATGAGGATAGCGGTACGGGTGCACTCCAATGATGTCGGTGCTATCCCATCCGCCCTCTTCAAACACCACGCGGTCAAAAGCCAGGTCCACGGTGGATGTGTTGCACCCGACGATCCAACACGTCGGGTCAGCCGCACGGGCAGCCTCGGCGCCGGCCACAAGGAGCTTAGCATATCCCCGTGGATCTGGTTTTGGCTGCCAGAAAACAGAAATGTTAGGTTCATTCCACATCTGCCACACACGGATTGTTTCTCGGTACCGCTCCACAGTTCTGAACACGTATTCCTTCCAGGCGCTCAGGTCTGGCAGGCTCACGACGGATGGTTTGTCGTCAGCCGTTCTGTGGGTTGCCGCCCACGGCGCTGAATAGCAGAGCAGGCCCAGCGTGTGAATGCCGTGTTCCTGTGTCAAACGAATGGCGCGGTCAAAGGCTTCCCACTTCCAGACTCCACGCTCCGGTTGGATTCCCCCCCAGCCGAGTTCGTCGCGTGTCCACTTGATCCCCGCATCCCGCGCGAGCCGGAGCGCCGTCGATGTCGTCTCGCCAGACGTTCTGTGACACGGGTAAATGCCCATTCCGAACGGCGACGGGTCGAGTTGCGCTTTCGCACCCATAGTACCTCCCTCCTGAAATGTTGCGTCGATATCGGTACGTGGTTCAGAGAGTGCATCGGGTTTGCTTCGGATGCAACCCTGTGCGCTGGAGGCGCGCCTTCTCATTGTGGCGAGGCTCGCGGATTGGGTACCTTTGTTATTCGGAACCGATTCCATGGAATTGACAAGAATCACACACATAACGCGGGACGAAAACCAGTATGCCGATCGCACTTGGTCTGGATGCAGGCGGAACATACACGGATGCAGTGCTTTACGATCTTGCGGAAGACCGCATTCTGGCTTCCGCGAAGGCACCCACAACGCCCCCCTCATACGTAGAAGGCGTAGCGGGAGCCATTGCCGGTCTGCCGGCAGCGATCCGGTCCAAGGCAACGTACGCCGCGCTCTCGACCACGCTGGCCACGAACGCGATTGTCGAAGGACGGCATGCCCCCGCGGGGCTGGTGTTGATCGGATATGATGCATTCGAGGCGCGGGAAGTTCGGTGGCAGCCGAAAAGAGTGGTTGGTGGGCGCCACACGATCCGCGGGGTGGAAAGCGAGCCGCTTGACGAAATGGGGCTGCGGGTCGCGCTGACCGAGCTTCTGGAAGAAGGGGTATCCGGCATTGCAATTTCGAGCGTTCTCTCCGTGAGGAATCCCGAGCACGAATTGCGCGCCGCCGAAATCGCGAAGGAACTGACGGAACTCCCGATTGTATGCGGCCACGAGGTTGTGGGCGTACTGAATGCTCTTGTCCGTGCCGAAACGGCCGCGTTGAATGCCGGTCTGATTCCCATCGTCCAGCAGTTCTTGCACGCGGTGGAGGGCGTGCTGTCTGAGGTGGGTCTCTCCGCCATTCCGTGTTTCATGGTGACGGGCGATGGAAGCCTGATGGCCACGAGGGTGGCCCGGCTGAAGCCGGTGGAAACGATTCTGTCCGGCCCTGCGTGCAGCGCTCTGGGAGCCGCACGACTCTCCGGTGTTGCGGAAGGGATCGTTGTCGATGTCGGTGGAACAACAACGGATATCGCGGTATTGCGGGGAGGGCGGCCATCCATGGCCCCGGGTGGTGTCTCCGTAGGCGAGTGGCGTGCCGGAGTCCGTTCGGCGGACGTCTGCACGCGCGGCCTGGGTGGAGATAGTTCGGTCGCGGTTCAAAACGGGAAACTTACGGTCGGGCCTCAGCGGGTGATACCTGTTTCCTATGCCGGGTACAAGTGCGCGGCACTTCGTGAAGAATACAGAAGGTTGCTTGAACGGGTGAGCTCAGATGGTTCGCCGGGTGGAGACTGGCGACTGACCAACCCGACGGACGCGTTCCTGCGACTTCAATCGGAAGCCCGGTCCGCTCTCGAGGACCAGGAAAAGGCTATTCTGGACGCACTGGAAAGCGGTCCGAAAACGCGGTGGGGCCTGGCGAAGGCTGTCGGATACCCGCACCAGTCGCTTCTCCGAACGGAACGTCTGGAACGATGGAGATTGATCCAGCGGGTGGGCCTCACGCCGACAGACATCTGGCACGTAACGGGCCAGTTTGAGCCCTGGGACAAGGAATCGGCCCGCATTGCAACCGAGCTTGCCGCGGCACGGCTCGGCGTAAGTGCGGAGGATGTTGTCGCCCGCGTCGAGGAACTCGCCACGCAGATGCTCACGCGCCAAGTTATGCACGCGTATTTTGGTGTGCGGGACGAGGGCAACCACCGGAGCGCGCACACGCTGGAATCGCACCTCACGAAGATCGTTCTTCGTGAGGTACCCCGGAACGGGCTTGGCGCTTCGCTCAACCTGCGCCCGCCCATCATCGGCGTGGGGGCGCCGGCGCATCTGTTTCTTTCACCGGTATCAGACCGGCTTGGTGGAACCTTCGTTCTCCCGGAAGGTGCTCCGGTGGCGAACGCCGTGGGAGCTGCCACCGGTGCGGTCGTCGCGACGGCTTCGGCGCTTCTGCGCCCGGAGGAAAACGGGAGCATCGTCTGTTATACACCGGAAAAACGCGTTTCGACTGCAGACCGGGAAGGTGCGATCGCCGTAGCTCAAGATGTATTGGTTCCGCTGGTTCGTGAAGAACTCAGAAAAAAGGGTGCAGTTGCGGCCTCAGTGACCGTTCGCGTGGAACATTTCGGCGCCGAGGTGAAGGATGTTCCCGATCCCATCTGGTGGGAATCTACAGTTACGGTCCGCGGGATGGGCCATCCGTTCGGCGCCGACGGCAACATGGACGACGGACTTCCGGACGTCGTGCTCCAGGAGGAATGGGTAACGCCGGGCCTGAAAGAAGCGGAACGACGTTTGGCCGTATAAGCAGGAGATGCTGATGTTATCAGGCGACGACCCTCGGAGTTATCGGCATCCATCCAACGCCCATGAAGGGCAGGCGAACAGCAGGCTGCTTCCCCCTGCTGGCAAGTGGCTCGCAGGACGACTGAAAGTCATCAGGAAGCAAACTGTGGCAGTAATCATACCTGAAGTACGTGCCAGTTCGGAGTTGCGTTCTTGCGATCCGACAACCGGTGTTCCGCGAACCTCCGAGATTACTGACTGGTTGCCGCTCACGGAAGCGCGTTCCGGCGCGGCGATTTCTTCCGTCGTTATCACGGTCGGGCCCTGGGGGAAAAAGCGGCTGGCGCGCGCAATGAGGACGTGGGAAGTGCTGTTCAACGCGCGTGCAGTGATTCCCGAAATTGTGGAGTGTCCCGGTTAGGCGCGGAGAACGAGGCAGGGTTCCCGATGAGGATAGCATTTTTCGATTGTTTCGCCGGGATCGCCGGTGATATGACGGTGGCCGCGCTTCTCGACGCCGGCCTTGATTTCGACTACCTGCAGGCCGAACTTCGCAAACTCCGCGTCGAAGGGTACGAACTCCGGCGATCAAAAACCCGGCGGCATCATATTGCGGCAACCAGGTTTGACGTTATTCTGCACGGGCAGGTGCCCTACCACACCCACGCAACCTCCGCCGACTCTCCTCCGCGCGCTCACGCCGGCCATCCGCATGACCACGGCCCCGAAGATCACCACGCGCAGGGAACTGGTCGGGCACATCACCATCTGGACGATGAAGGGCCATCACCGGGAGAACGTGGCCATTCGGTTCCCCTCGCGGCGCATGTGCACCGCCGTCTTTCAGACGTGGTGGAACTCATTCAGAGGGCCGGATTCTCTCAGGGTGCGGAAAAGAACGCGATCAGCGTTTTCAAACGCCTTGCGGAGGCGGAAGCCAGCGTCCACGGAACCGATCCCGAGGAGGTTCATTTTCACGAGGTCGGAGCAGTCGATGCGATTGTTGATGTCGTGGGAACCTGTCTCGGGATCGAAGCGATGGGGATAGAGGAGGTTCACGCGTCCGCAATCCGCACCGGTATCGGGACGATACGGGCCGCGCATGGAGTCATGCCGGTGCCCGCACCGGGTACGCTGGAGTTGCTTCGCGGTGTGCCGATCGACCGGACCTCGTTACCCTATGAACTCGTTACCCCTACCGGCGCGGCGATAATTGCGACGTTTGCGAAAAGCTTCGCGTGCCCGCCCGTCTTTGTGCCGGACACGATCGGCTACGGGGCCGGAAGTCGCGATACGCAGGAAATCGCGAATCTCCTGCGCGTTGAAATAGGCCGGGCCACAGGCTCTGCCGGGGAAGAGCGCGCGCTCGTCGTGGAAACCACAATTGATGACATGACACCGGAAGTATACGGATACGTCCTTGAACGCCTTTTCGAAGCCGGTGCGAAGGATGTGTATCTTTCGCCGGTCATCATGAAAAAGAACCGGCCGGGGATCGTCGTCCACGTTCTTGTGCACCCGGAGCAGCGAGAAAGAGTGGTTTCGGTTTTGTTTGGGGAAACATCGACCCTTGGCGTGAGAATATCCGACGTCGTCCGGCGGGTTCTTCCCCGCCGGAGCGAGACCGTCGAAACACCCTGGGGGCCAGTCCGCGTAAAATGTGCGGAATGGGATGGACGGACGCGGACTACGCCGGAATATGATGACTGCGCGGCGATTGCGCGTGCGAGAAACATCCCGGTTCTGGAGGTATACGAATTCGTTCGCAAGGCCGCCGAAGAATTGCGGTAAGGGGGAGGAACCATGAATACCTTCAGATGGATGCTCCTTACGGGGGCGATAGTCGTTCTGGTTGCTGCAGCCCCGCGGATTCGACCGCCGGAGCCGTCCGAGAGTGTGCCTTTTGTGCACGATCCCGTAAAGCGGCTTGCATCGCGATTCGACACGTTCGCTTCAGTCCCGGGCGACCCCAGAGGCCGCATCGTGTATGGAACGTCGCGTGGGTACCTCCATCTTCTGGAGTTCAACGGGAGCCGGTATCAGGAGATATGGGTGAGCCCGCCTCTTCTGTCGCGAATCCAGAAAGTTCTGGTCGCTGATCTGGGCAACGACGGAACCTGTCAGATCGTCGCGACAAATACCCGGGGAGGCCTGTACGTGTATGACGTCAATACGTTCGCGCTACTTTCCCGAACGCAGGAAACGCAGTTCCGGTCCATCGAAGCAATGACGGTTGCCGACGTGGACGGCGACCGAAGAATGGAGATCCTGTTTTTGAGCGAGAACAGGTTGTTCATTTTCGACGCGGTTCATTTTGTGGAGAAATGGCGCTCCGACAACCTGTACCGTGCAACGGATATCGCGGTGGGAGACGTGGACGGCGACGGGCAACAGGAAATCGTGCTTAGTTCCGGACACGTTCTGGATGCGGCGTTCCGCAATCTGGAATGGGAGAATACGACGCCATTCGGGGAAATCATTGAGCTTGGGGATGTGGATGGCGATGGCAAACTGGAAGTCATAGGGGGAACAACTCAGGCCACAACTATCTGGGATGTGGACGAGCGCCGCGAGAAATGGGATTGATCTGGGAATTCTGAAAGGCGGCCGGTGTGAGTTGCCTCACACCGGACTCAGGGAGGAGATACCCGCGAGTTTCTGCTTCACGAGTTTGAGTTCGTGCTCTTCATACAACGGTATGCGAATATCGGGAACCAGAAGCGCCACCTGCTGTTTGACCTGATCGAGGTCGTTTGCAATGGCAGGGGGTTCGTCCTCTCCCGCGCCATCGAAAATGATTGCGACACGGCCATCCGTCAATCGGCAGACGAACGCGCGGCGTTTTTCGCCAAGGCGCTCGCGAGCATTGAACCTTACATCATCCACTTTCTCAACCTCCGCCCCCCGATTTCTTCAATCAATTACACCCGACCCACCGTGGCGGTTCCATGCGCCGCGGCGAAGAAAATGGCGTCATTCCGGGCATTCCCGGGCCGATAAGCCGTTGTTCCGGGTTCAATTCCACGGTGACACTATGTAATCCAAGTGTAATATATACCTTAGCGCTTCCGCTGTCAATCCGGACTCGAGGGTTGCGCGTCCGGTGTGTTCTCGGAGCTTGCCAGGTATGGGGATTTGTGAGACCTTATCTATGGAGACTCGAGATCGCAACTCAACTCCGAGGGGGGCTTGAGGGCGGTCCATGCCAAGGAGGAGCGACGATGTGTGACGACAAGGATTGCTGCAAGGATCAGCCGGTGGGTCTGGTGAGAATCAACGAACCTGCCCCGGAATTTGAGGCAGTGACTACCCACGGGGTGCTGAAGTTGAGCGACTTCAAGGGCAAATGGGTGGTGCTCTTCAGCCACCCCGCTGATTTCACTCCTGTCTGCACAACTGAGTTCATGGCGTTCGCGAACCATCAGGAAGAGTTCGACAAGCGCGGCGTTCAGCTCATCGGTCTCAGCATCGACTCTGTCCATTCGCATATCGCCTGGGTCCGGAGTATAGAATCGCTCTTCGGTGTCAAAGTGAAGTTCCCGGTCATTGCCGACCTGGATATGAAGGTTGCCAATGCATTCGGTCTGATACACCCGAAGGCCTCCACAACGAGCGCGGTCCGTGCGGTGTTCGTGATGGATCCTGATCAGTTGGTCAAAGCAATCATCTACTACCCGCTCACCACCGGTAGGAGCATCCCGGAGATCATCCGCCTGATCGATGCGCTGCAGATCAATGCGGCCAAAAAGGTTGCGACGCCGGAAGGGTGGAAGCCGGGAGACAAAGTCATTGTCCCGCCGCCGGCCACCACACAGGCGGCCGAGGAGCGTATGAAAGCAACAGACATGGAAGTGGTGGACTGGTATTTCAGCAAGAAAAGTGTTTGAAAAACACCGCCCGGGAGCGTCCGGGACAAATGCAACGGGCGCGGTGGCGACCGCGCCCGTTTTTTGTTATTGTGAATCCGCTCTCGGCATTGTCGAATAACCGCAGTCGTTGAAAGAGGCGGAAGCGCGTTCAGCCGCGAGGAAACGTTGCTCACAATTGGAGCCGCAAGGCGCGCAGCGACCCGCCGATCTGAACAGGAATCATATCCTCTGCGTCACGGCGGGGTTGCGAGGACCGGCGAATTCTATGTTGATTATGGGAGCATTTTTCCTCACAAATCGAGTTCCGGTTGCATCTCATGCGGTTGCTTGTGCTCCTCGCTTTCATTCTCCTCCTCTGGATGCCCGACCGAGCTTCCAGCAGACCCAAGGACATCATCGTCACCGTGGTGGATCACTGGGAACCCCGGACCGGTTGGTGGTATGAGGACGCGTTACCCTCCTGGAGCGAGTGCTATCCGCAATTTGCCGACAGGCATAGAGATTCAGATGGGAAGCCGTTGCAGCATTCCTGGTTCTTCTGGAACTGCAGTGACTGGCGGTACTGGACCATGCCGGATTCCGGACAAATCCACTCGCTGCTGGATCTGGCGTTCCGGGGATACGGGGAGATAGACCTTCATGTCCACCATGAAGAGAACGGCGACCAGTTGAGCAATTACTCTTCATTCCAGACGAATATGCGCTCATTCATTCGTACAATGCGGCAGTACGGAGTGGCCATTACTGCGGAGGAGCACCCGAGAACCCGGTTCGGCTTCATCCATGGCATGTGGGCGCTCGACAACTCATACTATTGTGACGAGAGCAACTCCGGTAACCCCACACACCGGTTTTGCGGGGTGAACCAGGAGCTTCGCGCGTTGAATGAACTGGGATGCTTTGCGGATTTCACTCTTCCGTCGTGGGGTGTGATGGATTCGTATCTCATCAAAAACCAATGTTTCTATGTGCGCGACGACGACCGAGCGAAATCGTACGGCAACCCGCGCAATGCGTGCGTTGCAGAAGTTCACGGACGACAGGATGGTGATTTGTTGCTTTTTGCCGGCCCATATTGGCCCCGTCCGAGTACTCAGATCCTGGACAATCTAGTGCCAGCGAGTTTTGACGCCTGGGTTAGCTGCAACGTACATGTCAAAGGGAACGATGACTGGGTATTTGTAAAACTTCACACACATGGGCTCGAACAGGCACGCCTCGTTTCAAGAGACGAGAAGGCGGAGGGGACTTCTGCATTGTGGGGAGACATAGCGGACCTGTTCTGGAATTACGTCGAAACGCGGTACAACGACGGAACCAGATATCGCCTGCACTACGTGACTGCACGTGAGGCTTACAACATTTTGCGGGCAGCGGAGGCAGGACTGAAGGGTAACCCCAACCTGTACAGGGACTTTGAAATACCTCCTTATGCGCACACTCGATTGCATGTCTCGTGCCGGTACAGGTTGGAATCGTGGACCGAGAAGGTTGTCGTTTTCAGTCTCCGGCAGGCTGTGTCGAGAGTTTTCGCGGACATGCATGTGGGAGATCGCGAGGTTGTTGCCGAGGAGTTTTCGAAGGAGAAGGGCTGGTCGTACTCGGACGCTCTCTTCACTTCGGTGAGCGGGGATGTGCGGCTGGACGATCAAACACCTTCTGAGTCGTACCGACTGACGTTTCTTTCACGCGCGGACAGACACGCAAGCGGATCGTCCGCGGCGAACGTTGCCGTTGCGATTACAGGCGTTTCGCCAAACCCAAGCCATGGGGATCCGATCGCGTTTCGGTTGGCCCTTCGAAGAAATCAACCTGTTTCCCTGGAGGTTTTCAATGTGCTCGGGCAGCTTGTCCGAACCCTAGTCGAATGCAACGGAGAAAGGTCGACCCAGGTGATGTGGGACGGCCGAGACCGCGATGGACGCTTGGTTCCGACCGGCGTATACGTTTGCCGCGTATCCACCCCCGAGTGGTCCTGTTTTACGCGTGTGACGATCTTGCGTTGAGCCTTCCAAACAAGAATTCGAAAGGATTTTCCATGCATGAGAAGGATTTATGGCACGTATCGATTCTCTTCGGGGAACCAGCGAACGAACTCGGGTTGGTTCTGAAACAGGGTGTTGGCCGAAGAACGAAGCCTATAACAGACAACCGTACCGTTGTGCCGGCGCACGTGTCCGGAAGAGCGTGCGCCCGCGCGGTCCCTTCTGGCAAAAAGGGATCGGTGGCAGGTTACTGGCGTGGCACGAGTGAGAGTGTTGATGTTCAGGACGGCGTCTTCTGGCTTCAGGTCGAGAACCCGCCCGCCCATCGCTTACCCGAGGTCTACGTCACGATTGACTTTTACGAAAGCGAACTCGGGTTCATCGCGGTGCAGTACCACCGGGACGGACTTGAAGGGTTCGTCCACCATGTGTGCCCGCCCGGTGCGCCCAGGCCGTGGGACTCAACCTGGGTCAACACGCTCGATACAGGATCCTGGCAGCGGGCGACGATACGGCTTGTGGAGCCAGTTTTTGACCACTCGGGCTTTCACGATGCTGACCTCAAGATAATCGGGTCGGGCCCCCTTGTTCTTTCCATGGTGCGAATTTCCGAAGAACGTCCTGAGGACTTCTCAGATACCGATCAGATGGCTCACGCGCGCCGGGCAGAAGAACACTTGAGCCAGTCCTACCCCAAGGCTTCAATTCCTGTCTCGATCGGTAACATAGGAGCGATTTTCGAGGAGCGGGACGATTCCGGCGTGTTGAACGTTCCGCCGTGGCTTCCTCTGTACAAAGGCATGGGCGTAACCGCGATTCAGTCTTACGTTCGCTGGTCAAGCATCGAGCGCGAAGAAGGCGTCTGGGATTGGACCTTTTACGACTGGGTGGTGGCCGAGGCGAAGAAATTCGGACTCAAATGGGTCGCATTTATCATGATCGGGCCATGGTATGCCATGCCGAAGTGGTGGCTCGCGACGTCAAACAATTACCGCAACAGATGTTTGGAACATGGACAGGAAAGCTGGGTGCAGTCCATCTGGAGCCCGGTTCAGCTCGATTACGTTGAACGGTTCATGCGAAAATTCGCTGAGCATTACCCGGAGGAACTCATTGAGTCTATTATGGTGGGCATTTCCGGCGATTTCGGGGAGTCGACCACGAACGGTGTCTTTACGGGCGACATGTACCATACGCATGTGGGGTACTGGTGCGGCGAGGACGTTGCCGTTGCTGACTTCCGCAGGACACTGAGGGAAAAATACGGCAGCATCGGAAGGCTGAACGAAGCGTGGGCGTCATCATTCGGGTCGTTCGACGAAATTCGCCCCGTTGTGCGCAAAGACGCCCCGTCCGACAGGGCGTGGATAGACCAGATCAACTGGTATTGTGGTCAGATGACGTGGTGGATGCAGCGGTGGGGGGAAATCTGCCATGAGGCGATGCCCAATACCGTTTTCTACAATGCCGCAGGTGGAGCGGGTGATCCCCCGAGAGCTGCGCACTGGACCGATCAGACACGCGCGTTGAAACACACAGGTATGGGACACCGTGCAACAAACGAGGGGTGTGACTACGCCTTCAATTACGTCTACACGGCCTGGCAAGGGGTGGGATGCCGTTTCTATGGTCTGCCGTTCGGAAACGAACCGTGGGGCGGAGACATGGCCGGGAACGGCGTTCTCGGCAGGGTTTTCAACCTCGTGACGCAACAAGGGACGAACTTCTGGTCGTATGAGGGGCATCTGCATTCACCGTCGGGGCGCCTTGCACTCCAGCGGGGCCTTCCGTTCCTCAATGGGGAGTACCGGCGTGTGAATCGGGTTGCCGTGTTCTACCCGTGGACACATTTCGTTCTTGCCGACGATCACGGTTTTTCGGAGCAAGGAATGCGGGACCGGTTCTGGCCGCAGGCTGAGGAATTGAGGGACATCATCGACTACGACCTGATTGACGATGGCCTGATAAAAGATGGGATCATGGAGGATTACGACTTTCTGGTGATCCTTCAGGGCTCAACGTACGAAGGACCTGAGCTTGAGAGGCTGTACCGATGGGTGGAGAACGGAGGCGTTCTGATCACACACAACCTCGGTGTTCCGTCCACGGTGGAAGGAGACCTGTCTATCGGATTGCGTCTTTTGACGTTCGAGCCGACGGTCAGCCCACTTGAGAAGGAACTGGGTGGTCGGATATGCCGTGTGGGCAAGGGATGCGCCATCATGCTTCCCGTCTGCGCAAATCGCAAAGGGTACTTTGGGGATGATCGCTGGGCAGACGACCACAAGGACCACCCCGCAACTCACCCTGCATTCTGGGACATGCTTACGGAAACGCTGGCGAACGCGTCCAGACTGGATGTGGGCCTTGAGGATTACGCAATCTTCGACGGCGTACAGGACGAAGTCTACGGTGCTCTGATGGAAAGAGCAGGCGTACGAGGCGTAATGTTCTTCAGTCAGGTGAATTCGGACGTGACGAAAACGATCCGACTCCCCGGCGGAAGGTCGAAGAACGTGATTGTCCCGGCAGGGCAGATGGTGTTTGTGCCGTTCGAGGGGTAATGAGCGACACGTGACAGGACGTGATGGATGCGAGAAGTGCAGAAACAACTTCTGGGACTGATTCTGGCGGGCGGACGTGGCACGCGGTTCGGGAGGCTCTCGGAACGCGTGCCCAAACCGCTCCTGCCGGCCGCCGGTAAGCCGCTCATTGTCCACAACATCGACGGTCTGCGCCGCGCGGGGATCACCGAGATCACGATCATCATTTCACCCGACTCCAGTCAGGTGCGCAATGTGCTCGGGAACGGGCATGCCTTGGGGGTATCGCTGGAGTACCTCGTGCAGCAGGAGCACCTTGGGACCGCCCATGCGATAAGTCTCGCGGAAGAGCGTATGGGTGATAACCGCTTTCTCGTCTGCTGGTCGGACAATTTGAGTCTGTATGACATGTCAGACCTGATCGAGTACGACCGATTTTTCCCTGCAGACGGTACCCTCGCGGTTTACTTCACGGACAATCCCCGAAAAGGAGGAGCCGTCATTACGCGGGGGCGGAATGTCGTGGAGTTCGAAGAGAAGCCGGAGAAACCGCGCAGCAATCTGAATCTGGCGGGAATGTACGTGCTGGGACGGTGGGTGTTCGAGTGTATACGCAAAACGCGACTGAATGCGAAAGAAGGTGAATACTACCTGCCCGATGCGTTTCAAATTGCGGTGAAGGAAGGGCTAAGCCTCCACTGGACGCTTGTCGGCGACTGGCGGATGAACGTGAATACGCCCGAGGACCTGCTCGTTGGCAATGCGCGCCTTCTGGAGCATAATGGAACGGCAGTCCCGCCGGCGACTGGCTGTATCGTCTCCCCTCCCGTGCATATACCTGCGAGCGTCAAAATCGGAAAGGGTGCTGTGGTCGGGCCGTTTGTGAGTCTGGGCGAGGGTTGCGTCATCGGAAAAAACGTCAGGATCGCGGATGCCGTCGTGCTCAACGGCGCGGTCATACCGGACGGAGCGGAAATCGACAGGGCAATTGTGGATTTTAACGGCGATGTGTACCGCGTGGAAGGCTGAAACTCAGCCGCCGCCCAGTTTCGGGTACACCACACCGAAGCGCAGTCGGTAATAGTACCTCGTGGCAGTGAATGTTGCTGCCGCAAGGACGAATAGCGTTGTCCAGCGCGCGGCAACAGCCAGAGCGAGAGCGCCCACGGCAATGACGGCAGCGCGCTGTGCGTTTTCGACATCAGGCGCCCGCAAGAGGAGGAAAAAGGGAACGAGCGATACAATGGCAGCTGCAGCCATCCACATGTCCCCGTTCACTGCCGCGATCACCGCGGCCGCACAAACCAGCCCGGCGATCCACCGCGTGCACGCAACCCTGCCGTAGACGACGCAAAACGTGCGTTTTGTCGTCAATCTGTCGCCATTTTCGTCGACGATCGTAGTCGCGAGGTATACCGCGCCCACGGCGAAAGCGTAGGGTATTGAACGCACGACACCTTCGGCAATGGTTCCCCCTGCGGCCGTGAAGCCCGCGACGAACGTGATCACTCCGTGTGCAAGGGAGTTCGCCACGAGCCCCAGCAACGGACGTGATTTCCACCCCGGCTGCCGCAATCCGTTGTACAAAAGCCCCAGTACAATCGCCAAAAAGAACAGAACGGACCTGATCCCCTGCGTCGCCGACCACAGGATTCCGGCAGACCACAACATTGCGGTAAGTATCAGGGCAGCCCTGTGGCTCACATGTCCGTCGGAGAGAAGAAACAGCTTCCTGTTCACTCGGTCGTTTGGAATGTCAGTGAGCTGGTTATGGATGTACACACCAGCGACCACGAAGGATACGAAGAGAAGATCAATCCCGGGTGAACTTCCCGCCAAAACGGCCCCGGCGCCGTACACTACCCACACAGGCCCCAGCAGGACGGGTCGTGTGAGGAAAAGGAGGTCAGCCACAAACGCCAGCGGGGCCAGCGCAGAACGGGTCGAACGCGGGTGGATTCTGTGCTTCTCTGCGGAGTCTTCCCGCGCGGCACAGATGATTTCCGACAGACTCGTGGAGGTCATTTTTTGTTTTTTTGTCAGCCCTTCAATCGGCCCATAGGTTCCAGCAGGCAGCCCTCGACATACATGTCGAAAAAGTCGGGTTCGCGTTCCAACTCAATGTGCTCGATGGTCAAGACGACCTGTTCGATCCGTTCGCGCAGCCCCCTGTTGATCAGCATCTGAGCCGCGCCCTCCAGTGCCGTATTGCCCACCTTCATGACCTTTGCGGGATCGATCGGCGGAATGAGGCCAATGGCCTGGGCGTTGGGCACGTTCAGGTAGTTGGCGAAGCCCCCCGAGAAGAACAGGAACTCAAGATCATCCCAATCAATGCCGAATGTTCGAAGGAGTATCTGCTGCCCGGCATAGTTGGCTGCTTTCGCCTGTGCAAGCTGACTCAGATCCTGTCTGTCTACCGCAATGTTCTGCTCCCGGTCAATGACAAACTCCGTTCGGCCGTCGACGAATCTGCCAACCGTGTCAACGATGCCGTTGCGCGTGAGTTCCGCGAGTATGTCCACCACGCCGGAGCCGCAGATCCCGCGAGGGGTGACGTCGCCGATAACGGAATAGACTGGTTTCCCATTGTCCAAATGGAATGACTCCACCGCGCCTTCGAGCCCCGGCATTCCACAACGGAGCCCGCTCCCTTCGAATGCCGGTCCTGCCGGGCACGAAGCGGCGATGAGCCGATGTTTGTTTCCTACCACCACTTCAGTATTGGTGCCCATGTCGACGAGCATGGAAGGGCGCTCCCGTTCGAACAGGCGGGTGGCGAGGACCCCCGCCGCTGTGTCAGCCCCTACATGGCACGCGATGAGGGGAGCACCATACACCAGGCCCTGGCCGTTCATGAAGAGGCCAAGATCTCGTGGGGACGCGTTCACCCATGTGCCCGTGCGCTCGCCCCGAAGCATCTCATGTTCGGTGATGGATTTGAACGGTTTCACCCCTATGCTGTGGACATCCAATCCGAAAAAAAGATCCCGCATGGTGGGGTTCCCTGTCACCACTGCTTCATAGATATGGCGGCGCTTACCCATGCGTCGCAGTTCGCCGTTCAAATGTCCTATCAGAACGCGCTGAAGTTCGTGGTCAGGGTCGTTGTTGGCGTAGTTGATCCGGTGGAGTACGTTACTGCCTCCGAAAATCTGCGGGTTCTCGAATGCCGCCGTCAGCTTTCGTTTCCCACTGGTGAGATCCACAAGTTGAGCGACAACGGTCGTAGTTCCCACGTCGATGGCGAGTCCCAGCACTTCCCCGTCGAAGGCATCAATGTCGTCGTTCCCGCGAACAACTCGGTCACCGGAGCGGCGGGTGAGCGGGTCCAGGGGAACATCGAGCGCTTCGCTTGCGGTCAAAATCTTGGGTTTTCGCTTCAGTGTGCTGACGTTGATCTCTATGTCATCACGGATCACCTTTGCCTGACACGCAAGTCGATAATTTCCCGAAAGGAATTGCTCGGAATCGGTCCTCGGGGTGAGCGCTTCGATTCCTTCGTGCACCTGAATTATGCATTCGTGGCAGGTGCCTGCGCGGTTGCACGAGCTGGGGACTCGAATCGCGGGGTTCGTGTCCGCGTGGTCGAAAAGTGTTTTGCCAACAACAATCGGAAGCACCTGGTCATTGAAACGGCAGTTGGGCACTGGTGGACTCCTGACCGCGGGATACTCAACAGCGTGGCTGTTGCGCAGGGCTTGTCTGGTGTGGGGACATTTCCGCATCCGGGGTGCCGACGCCCGGCACCGCGTTGAACACGATGAAATCAAAGATAGGGCCGGCGGCCGAATCCGGCCACCCCCGCCGCTTTCCTTTGCCTGTTGCGGCAACCTGTGTGTACGTTGTATTGAGCATTTGCCCGGTTCTCGTCACCGCTGCTTCGATTGGGCATACGAGCATGGAACACCTTCTCTCCCCGCTTCGATTGATCAACGTGGTGCTTGTGCGGCCGGAGTCGCCTGGTAACGTCGGGGCAGTCGCGCGAGTAATACGCAATTTCGGTCTCGGAGATTTGCGTATCGTTGGTTCTGACGTAGACATGGACGGGCCAGCCGCCAGACTTGCCCACCGGTCGCTCGGCGTATTGAAGGGCGCGCGTTTCTACGAGGATCTGGATTCCGCGGTTGCCGATGCCGAGTGGATCATCGGTACCACCGGGAGATTACGTTCCAGAAGGCCAATGCCAACGACCGTTCGGTCGGCGGCGTCGCGAATCGTGGCGCTGTGCTCGCACGGTGCGGGTACGATACTTTTCGGGCCGGAATCGGACGGGCTTTCGTTACGTGACCTCGCTCATTGCGATGAACTCATACGCGTTCCCCAGCGCAGGGATGCTCCGGCGCTGAATCTCGCGCAGGCGGTGGCGGTTGTCGGTGCGGAGCTCTTTCAGGCCGCGCTCGTTCCCGGCAACACCCCTGTGCACCCTTCAGTGACGAGAGGGACGCGCGAACGGTTTGTGCGGCGGCTCAAGGCGCTCAGTACTCACTGCGGCCTTTCCGTGAGAAACCGCCCGGAGGAGACGCTGGAAGAACTCGGTAGAATTTTCGTCCGGCGGCGCTTTGAACCGCACGAGATGGCGGTTCTGGAGCTATGGTTATCGCAGCTGGAGTGGTTCACCGGAATGGATCAGGGTGCCAGCAGCACGGGTGCAACGGAGTGACCGGAATGAGGCGCACATCTCCCTTCCTCCTGGCATCGCTCGTTTTCTACGGTGCAGTTGCCTGTTTCGCCTCGCAGTGGCACGAGATCTCCATACCCGCGAGTTACCAGCGTCTGCATTGCATGGTGATGGTGACGCCGGAGTCTGGATGGGCAGGCGGACAGGGCGGCCTGCTTCTTCGGTGTGAGGGAGGGCAGTGGAGGAAAGTCACGGCGCCGATACGAAGCGACGTGGTTGCAATGGCCTTCGATGACGCAGAGAACGGTTGGATGGCCGGCTTTGATGCCGCAACACAAAAGTCTCTTCTGTTCCATTGCCAGAGAGGCCGCTGGACGCCGGTCCAGGTTCCCGTGGGGCTCGTCGTGACTGCGATTGCCAGTGATGGCCGTGGCACACTTTTTGTGTTCGGGCAGGGCGGACGCGCATTTCGGCTCCGGCAACGCGTGTGGGTGGAAACGGGCACGCCCGGGTACCGAACCATGCTGTCCGCTGTCAGCCTCCCGGACGGGACTGTCTGGGCTGTCGGCGAATTCGGTTCCGCGTGGAGGTGGAACGGATCAAGCTGGCAGGCGACTCAGACTCCGGTGCGCTCACACTTGCATGCGGTAACAGCCTCGAAGGACGGAAAGATCTGGGCGGTCGGCGACCAGGGCGTGATTCTGTTCCATGAAGGAGATGCCTGGCGGCAGAAAACAGCTCCTTCATCGAAAAACCTTTACGCGGTGTCCGCCCGTGGTGCTTCCGAGGCATGGTTCGGGGGTGAAAAAGTTCTGCTGCACTGGACCGGTTCAGAAGTGCAGATAGCCCCCGTCGAAGTGCGCGGAGTCGTTCGCGGCGTAGACGTTTTTGAATCGGGGACGGGATGGGCGGTGGGGCTCGGAACCGTTCTGCGACTCGATCCGCACACTGCGAATGCCGGCGGAAGCCGGGGAGTCCGATTTGGTTTCTACAGACAGGAATTGCTGCCAAACGCGCTCGGAATCCATGGAGCCGCATTCGGCGATTGCAACGGTGACGGTCTTGACGATCTGTTCCTCGTCTCGATGCGCGACGCGAACCACCTGCTCGTAAATCGGGGCGGTGGCAGTTTTGGCGACGAGACAGGTGCTCGTGGTCTCATGGGCACAGTTGTGACGGTCCCGGTAGTGAAAGAAATGGCCCAGTTCGGCGCATCCTGGGGGGATTACGATAACGATGGCCGTCTGGACCTTGCGGTCGCTGGCTGGTACGGTTCGACGTATCTCTATCGGCAGAATTCCGCCCGCCGCTTTGATGACGTGACCGACCGGCTGGGGCTGCGGGAAGGCCCTTTTTCGGCGAACAGCGTAACATTTTCCGACGTCAATCGAGATGGTTTGCTTGACCTTTTTGTGTGTAACGAGCACGGAAGCAACGTTCTCTGGCTCAACAATGGAAGGGGAGGATGGACTGACGCGACTCGCCGCTGGGGCTTGACCTCGCGCGGGGGGAGTAAGGACGCCGTGTTCGGTGATCTGGACAACGATGGGGATGCCGATCTTTTCGTCTGCAACGGGAACGGCAGAAATCTGGTATACCGGAACGACGGAAAACGGTTTGTGGACATGTCACCGACTTGCGCTGCTGCCGGGGAAAGAGCGGAGCACAACGGAGCGACGCTTGCGGACCTCGACAACGACGGCGATCTGGATATTGTGACGACCACTTCGGACGGTCAGAACCGGATTTGGCGCAATAATGGCGGCTGGAGGTTTGAAGACGCTTCAGGGATTGTGGGATTTGCGTCCGGACCCTTCAGCTACGGAAGTGCCGCGGGTGATTTCGACAACGACGGGTTTCTTGACCTTCTCATCGCCGGGGCAAACGGGGTGACTTTTTTTCGCAATGCGGGGGACTTGCGTTTCATTCCCGTTGCAGTTGAGGGACTGACCGACGTCAAGGATGCGCGTGCGATAGCGGTGTCGGACGTTGACGCCGACGGGGACCTCGACGTTTTCGTGTCGAGCAAGGCTGATTTCACCGATGGGTTTTCGGACTTCGAGCAGAGACGGTCGGCATGCTTCTTCAACAGGCTTGACCTGAAGAACTCGATCAGTGTGAGGTGTGAAGGGGTTTCCAGTAACAGAATGGCCGTCGGGGCACGCGTCAGGCTTTTCCGCGACACAGGGGCTCCGCCACATGCCGGCGAATTGGTTGGCACGCGCGAAATCATGGCTTCCAACGGGTGTCGGAGTCAGCAGAGCGCGGCGGCTCACTTCGGTGTGGACCCGGCAAGCCGGTACACAGTCCGCGTCACATTCCCTTCCGGGAGGGAGGTGGAACGACGCAATGTGCGGGCCGGGCAACGCCTGGTCATCGCGGAAATAACGGGCCCCGCGGCAGTGGCTCACCGTGTCGCGCAGACGACATGGAGAAGTATCTGGAGCAACACCGCGCGGAGGCACGTGTTTCCACTGGTAGTGGTGATACCGTTGCTGGTCTGGGCGTTCAGAAACGCAAGTCAACGTTTGTTGTGGGGATCGTTGGTCACGAACCTGTTTACGGTGGCCCTTTCAGCGGCGTACGCCCTGCTTGCGCTTGCTACGGTGTCCAGTTCGTGGTGGGTCGGGGTTCTTGTTCCGGCAGTCACTGTGTCGCTGATAGCTTTTCTCGTGGTGGGATTATCGTACTGGTCAGGGCCTCGCGCAGCGGACAAAGTGGCGTTTCGTCGTCGTCTTGCAGCACTCGAAGCGCGGGCGGATGTTACGGGGGTGCTGTCGGAATCGCTCGATACCGCTGAGCTCGCGAAACATGCGCTTGAAGAGTTCTCCGACCTCTTCCCGGTAACCTTGTCGGTGCTCGTGCTGTGCAAGCACAGTTCGGACACCATTGAGATCGTGGTGCCAGTGGAGCCGCCGATTCCCGGCCTTGCTCCGGGTCTCCCGTTGCCCGAGGCAATCGCGGAAACGTCTTCCGCTGGCCCAATCATCTGGGAGAAGGACTTCGGCGTTCCGCCTCCTCGTTCCGGGTTGGTTCCGTTGTGCGTGGTTCTGAGTGCTCGTGGCGCCCGAGTCGGCGTAATTCTCAGTTTCGTTGCTCGTCGACAGCTGGGCGAAGCGATGGCAACGGAATCAGCCATGCGATCATATGCCGCTTTTGTAGGCATGTCGCTTTTCAACGCGCAGTTGCAACAGCACGCAAGGATGCGGGATGAGGCATTCCGAGTATGGCTGAAAGGGCAGGGACTGGGGATTCCCCCGGACAGGGTACCCTCCGCTTCCGCGGCGCACCGCGAGCTGACCCGGCGCCTCGCAGTCATCAAGAAAAACCCACCAGCCGAATTGGGCACGTTTGAAAGTCTCACGGGGGACTCCACAGCGATTCGGGAGGTACGAAAGCGTCTGCAACAGGTCGCGGGCACGGACACCAGCGTTCTTCTGCTGGGGCCTTCCGGCACGGGAAAGGAACTGGCGGCACGAGCGATTCACGGCCAGAGCAAGCGGAAAAACGGGCCTTTCGTGCCTGTAAACTGCGGCGCAATACCCGAAGGCCTTCTCGAAAGCGAACTGTTCGGGCACACCAAGGGCGCATTCACCGGTGCGCACGCCGCCAGATCCGGAGTGTTCCAGCGGGCGCATCACGGCACTATTTTCCTTGACGAAATCGCAGAAATGAACCCCTCAGCTCAGATTCGGCTGCTACGAGTTCTGCAGGAGCGCAGCGTTACTCCGGTTGGAGGCGAGACCGCAGTTCCAGTGGATGTGCGTGTGATTGCTGCAACGCACCAGGATCTCGGGGTTGCGGTGGCTGAAGGCCGTTTCAGGGAAGACCTCTTCTACCGGCTCAACGTGTTTCCAATTCATCTCCCTACTCTCGCAGAGAGGATGGAAGATATTCCGGCGCTTGTGGCAGCACTCCTCTACAGGATATCACTCAAAACGAACCTGCCTCTGACAGGAATGGCCGAGGACGCCGTCGAACGAATTCTCGCTCATCTCTGGCAGGGGAACGTGCGTGAACTTGAAAACTGCCTGGAAAGAGCACTTCTGCTGGCAGGAGGGGAAATCATTCGATCGGTGCATCTACAATTCGACACAGCAGGTCCGGGGACAACGTTGATCGTGAGGAATTCGGCCGAAGCCCCCGTCGGAAGAAAACTTGCCGATGTGGAGCAGGAGCTTGTCGAAGAGACTCTCAGGGACTGTAACTTCAACGTGTCCGAAGCTGCTCGGAGGCTGGGGATATCCAGGGACATTCTCCGTTACCGTATAAAGAAACTGAACATCAGTCGGGAGAAGATTCGCCGCGGCACAGCACAGTAACATTAGAATTGCACCTGAGTATTCCAGCCAAAAAGACCAATACGAGCGAGTTCTCGACTATTCTGGATTCCGCTGGCGTGAATTCGCACGAATTCGGAATGCCGAAGGCAGCGTGGATTGTGACGGGAGTCGTTTGGAGCGTCGAATACTTGTACAAAGAAACGATTGTGGACCTCATGACGACGGTGTACGATTGATCGCAGAAAATGATGATCCCCACCCCAGGGAAACGCTACTGTGCGCGTACGCGGAAGGCTCTCTCCCGAAAGACGTGGCGCGCGGTGTGTTGAGTCATGCGGTAGGGTGCCGGTATTGTTTCGAGAGGCTCGTACGGGTGTTGGACGCGTTGTCGGTTGCAGACGGGCTCGCGCGACACTACGTGCGCTGCAGACGAGAACGCACACAAGAGCGTACGTGTGCTCTGATTGACCATGAAGAGGTTTGTGCAGTCGTATGCCCCGAGGAGGTTCCGATCTGACACCGGGGGAAAAGAGCGGCGCTATCGCGTTTGGCAGCCGTCTTTCGTTGGATCGACTGGATTCCGGAAAGAGGGCTGCCGCTGTTGACGGGTTTCGTGGGCTGGTATACCGAGTTTACCGCGATTTCGGACGCGATTTGCCTTGGCGGCACACACGTGACCCGTACGAGATTCTCGTCTCCGAAGTCATGCTGCAGCAGACTCAGGTGGGTCGTGTGGCGCAGAAATATCCCGAGTTCCTCCGCGCATTCCCGGGCTTCCGTGATCTCTACGAAGCGCCACTCAGCGATGTGCTCACAGTGTGGCAGGGGATGGGGTACACTCGCCGGGCTGTTGCTTTGAAAAGGATTGCGGAGCGCGTAATCCGCGACTGTGATGGACGACTCCCGAGATCACCGGAACACCTTCAGACCTTTCCCGGAATCGGCACGGCCACCGCGGGAGCAATCTGCGCCTACGCGTACAACCTTCCGACGCTGTTCATCGAGACAAACATCAGACGCGTATTCATTCACACGTTTTTCGGCGAACATGAGACGGTTTCAGACAGGCAGATCCTGCCGTTGGTCGAAGAAACACTGGATCATACTCAACCGCGGATCTGGTACTACGCGCTTACGGATTATGGCGCTGCACTCGGACGGAGACTGGAGAACCCAAACCGCAAGAGTTCCGGTTACCGACGGCAGGGCCCCTTTGAGGGATCGAAGCGACAGATTCGTTCGACCATTGTTCGCGCACTTCTTGCACGAGGGGCACTTACCCTCGGGGAAATCGAATTGTTGTGCTCCGGGACGACTTTCGGAGCGGACACCATACTTCGGGAACTCCAAAGGGACGGTCTTGTCCAGCCAGTTGGCGACCAATGGTGCGTTGCCTTCACTCCGGGTTCTTCCGGCACCGTGTGATCATCTTTTACCCAGTTCGACAATCAGATCAAAGTAGTACATTGCATTTTCAACCGGAACGTTGTAAGGGATATGGTTTCCGACCGCGAAGAAATACCCAGGGAGACTGCGCCCGATATCCGCGCAACGCTTCACCTCTGCATAGATATCTTCCCGTGAACCGTACGTGAGAATCCGGCAATCTGCGTTGCCGATAATCACGTGCGTTTTCCCATACCGTGCCGCCACCATTTCCAGATCCGTCAAGGGCTCGAAAATGAACCCATTTGCGCCCGCGTCCGCGATGTCGGGAACGAATTCCGTGAAGTTTCCGTCTGAACAGAACAGAATGGGAATACCCGCCTCCCTGAGCGGAGCCCAGAGTTTTTTGTACCGAGGGAAAACGAATCTTCGGTACCAATCCGGATGGAATACAGCGCCGGCTGTCCACACGATGTCGTCGTGGCAGATAAACGCGGGAAGGGGTATCTCGGCGGCGGCCTCGAAGATCGGTTTGGACAACTGGTAAAACCCCTCAAGAACACGATCAAACCGTTTGGGATCGGCCATGGCCGCCGCCATGAACAGCTCCCACCCGAACGTAACGATGCACCACGTGAACACCGTATTGTAGTAGCCGCTCGGAACGACAAGGAAGGGAAGATCCGACTGAGTGGCGCGCCAGTTCCGTTCGAACAACTGCCTGGTTTCCTGCCGGTCCGGAACGCCTGTCGCCGCAACGGGATCAAACGAGAGCACCTCCTCCTCGTTTGCAAACGGGTACGTGGCGGGTTTCAGCTCCTGAGTTTCCGAGTACCGCGCCGATCCCATCCAGGCGTGGGGGGCCTTTTCAAACGGTGGGGAGTCGGTCCGCCACACAAGGTCGTAATTCAGGCGGATCATGAATTGCTTCCAGGCTTCGCCCTCGCGCCCCGGAATGGATGGATCTATTCCGGTAACGTGTCTGACAAGCGTCGGGTTGCTGACGTATTCGGTGTGAGGTATCGTATCGGGCATCTGCAGTCGCATTGCCTGGATGCCGCGTTCGTAACTCATGGCGGGTCTCCTTGGCTCCGGAACGGGTTGTCAGTGGCGGCGAAGCAAAGTGTACGCGTCAGAATGGAATTGCGTCAAACGGGGGTTAACCTCGGGCGCCCAAGTCCTTAGATTCTATCACGAACAGGAACCCAAAAGCACGACCAACGCCACTTGCCTGCATCTGCAGGAAGGAGATGAGCATGCGGAGCACACCAATCGGGATTGTGATGTTGAATGACGAACGCGAGCACGTCTGGCGGATGAACGCAGAAGTCAATATGTCCGTGGTGCGCAAATGGGCGCAGATCATTCGGAAGGGAGTGAAGAACGTAGATGGGTCGTCCCCGGAGGTTGTCATTGGCTCGGAGATCGTAACCGGTGTTCGCAGCGCTCAGAAGATTGGCGAGGAGCTGAGGAGGGCAAACGTCAAACAGCTTATCCTGTGTTACAACGTGTGGAATTTCCCGTTTCTTGTCTGGCCGCTGCTCAACAGCGTCGGAAGGGACGTCCCGGTGCTCAGCCTTTCCAATAACAACGGTGAATTCCCCGGAAATGTTGGCTTACTTGCAACTGACGGTGCATTGCGCCAGGCAGGGATTCGGACGCACCGGATTGTTGGTGAGATGGATGACCCCGGGACGTGCCAGGCCGTGTTCGACTGGGTTCGGGCGAGCCAGGCGCTTACCACGATGAAAAACGAGGTGTTCGGGATATACGGCGGCCATTCCATGGGGATGGAGACCGGCTTCTTCCACCTTGTGCCGACGGTGAAAACCTTCGGAACGACCGGCAGGCAAATAGATCAGCTCTGGCTCGTTCACGCCATGAAGGAAGTGGATGACTCCGAGGTCGAAAAGGGCTTCAAATGGCTTACCGAGATGCTCGGCAAACGAATCCTCTACGACGGAAAAATGCTGACCCCTGAAACGCTCAAAACCCAGATACGCCTCTATTGCGCGATGAAACGGGTGAACGAAGAAAAAGGGTTTGATTTCTGCGGGCTGAAGGGGCAACGCGAACTTACCGAATACCTGTGCCTTGGTGACGTTCCCGAAATGCTCATGAACGACCCGTACGACTGGAACGGGCCGAAGGAACCGACTGTATGCGCGACTGAAGCCGACGCGTACGCTGCGATGACCATGCAGATACTGAAATACATAACCGGCGGCCTCCCAACGCTGTTTATGGACGTGCGCCTCTACCTTCCGGAAAAGAACCTGTGGGACTGGTGCAACTCGGGGAATCATTCGAGTTGGTACGCCGCGCAATCGAGCGATCCAAAGAAGAACTACGCCAAGATACACTTCCATCCCGCCTTGGAGATGTACTTCAAAGCAGGTGGTGCGTCGGTCGAATTCGACGCAAAACCCGGCGAAATGACTTTCTGCCGGTTGGGATTGTGGGACGACAAACCTTTCATGGTGATTACCCGCGGGAATGCGCTGGACCTTCCGGCGGCGGAAAGGAAGGCGATCAACAAAGCGACCAATCCGACGTGGCCCCATGTCCATGCACGAATTCAGGGCAGTTTCGAGGAGTTTCTCAGCGTGTTCCCGTGCAATCATGTCCTCGGGGCACCCGGCAATCTGGTGCAGCCTCTGGTGTACCTCTGCGAAATCGCAGGGATTCCGCCAATTGTTCTTGGTGAAGAGGGTGCAAAGCGGATCCAGCCCATCTGGGAGCGCATCTGAGGCCCTCATGTGCGGAAGAATGCAGCGGGCGCGGTTCGGGAGAACCGCGCCCGCTGTGTGTTACTTGCGGGTGAAACTTGCTTCGTCCCTGCTGCGCCTCAAAGCAAGGGGAGGTACCTGTCCAGCTCGTAATCGGTCACGTGTTCCGCGAATTTGCGCCATTCCATGCGCTTGTTTTCGATGAGTTTCTCGTGTATGTGCGGCCCAAGCGCACGGCGCACGATTTCGCTTTTTTCGGCAAGCCGGATGGCTTCGTTCAGGGTGTCAGGGAGCTGTTTGATCCCTTTCCGCCGACGGGTCGAATCCGAGAGCTGTTCAGGGCTGCTTTCAGTTGGCGGAACCGCCTTGTACTGTCTCTCGATGCCTTCAAGGCCTGCGTGTAGGAGGACGGCGAAGGCGAGGTACGGGTTACACGCTACGTCTGGCGAGCGCAATTCGATGCGCATGCTTTCTGAACGGCCGGGTTTGATCGCGGGAACGCGAAGGATGTGAGAACGATTCCGGTACGCCCACGCGATTTGAGTCGGTGCCTCGAAGCCTGGTTTGAGGCGCTTGTATGAGTTGACCCATTGGTTGGTTACAAGAGCGAGTTCGGCCGCGTGGCGCAGGATGCCGGCGACGAACTGCTCTCCTGTGGCCGAGAGGTGCTCCGGATTCCCGGGATCGAAAAACGCGTTGGAATCCCCTCGGAACAACGACATGTGGATGTGCATGCCGCTGCCGTTGAATGCAGCCAAGGGTTTCGGCATAAAGCTGGCGTAGATTCCGTGCTTTCCCGCGATCTCTTTTACGACAAGGCGCGTTGTCATGATCGAATCGGCCATCGTAAGTGCATCCGCGTACCGAAGATCTATTTCGTGTTGCGATGGTGCACCCTCGTGGTGGCTGTACTCGACATCGATCCCGACCTGTTCCAGTGTCATGATGGTATCACGGCGCAAGTCGGACGCAATGTCAAGCGGGGTGAGGTCGAAATAACCACCCCGATCAAGGACCTTCGGTGGCGGCTGGTCCTCCTTGAAGTAAAAGAACTCGAGCTCGGGGCCGACGTAGAATGTGAATCCCATGTCATGCGCACGCTTCAGGGCCCTCTGGAGTACGAAACGCGGGTCACCCTCGTACGGTGTCCCGTCAGGTTGGCGGACCTCACAAAACATGCGGGCAACCGCATGGTCAGACTGCGGGCGCCAGGGAAGTATCTGGAAACTGGTTGGGATGGGAACAGCGAGCATGTCGCTCTCATCCGCGCGCGCGAAGCCTTCGATGGAGGAGCCATCGAAACCGACGCCGTCAACCAGCGCGTCTTCCAGCTCATCAACGACGATTGCGACGCTTTTCAGAAAACCCAGAATGTCGGTGAACCAAAGACGAATGAATTTGACCTTATGGTCTTTCGCCTGTTTGACGACGTAGCTTGCATCAGCGTGTTCCATGGCCATCCCTAATCGCGAAAGCAGTATCCGACACCTCGAACAGTGTCAATATACTCGTCTGCGTGAGGTTCCAGTTTCGCGCGGATTCTCCGTATGTGAACATCCACGGTGCGGGTGCCGCCAAAATAGTCGTACCCCCATACGCGAGTCATCAGCGACTCTCTTGTGTGCACTTTTCCCGGATGCTCAGCTAGGAAGCGGAGCAGTTCGAATTCCTTCAGCGTAAGTTCCACAGGCTGGTTTGCGACGGACACTTTGTACCTGTCAAGGTCTATCCGGAGTTGTCCGCGTTCGATTACGTTCGATACCTGCGGCGATAACAACGATCCGAGCGCAAGTCGCAGCCGGGCGTGAAGTTCCGCACGGACAAACGGGACCAGGATAAAATCCTTCGTTTGCGGCGGAAAATCGAAATTGCGAATCCCTTCTTCCGGAATGAGCAGGAGGAATGGCAGGTCTTTCGGTGCCTGCCGCATTTGCTGTCGCCAAAGGCTTTCCGCACCGAGTGTCCTGTCAATCAGGTCGAGCAGCACGAGGCGCGGGTGCCTCGTTTCGAGTATGTCGAGTGCTCTGCTGAGGTCATCCGTGGTGATGGCCTCGATGCCGATTTCCTCGACGTCTTCGGCGATCGCACTGCGAGCGTTCTGCTGGTTGCTCACGATCAGCACGCATGGCATGGAGGGACGTTCCTGGGCAGAACTGCGTGATATGCCGCGTGAGCTCGAGTTAGTCACGCTCGAATATGTACTATCGGTTTTGTGGAGGTTCTGTGCAAGTGCGCCCGCGAACGGAAAAGAAGCACGGGACATCGGTTCACTTGCCGATGGAGATGGATTTTCTGAACTTCAAAAACCCGCGGCAATGGTGGTGACGACGCACAGACGAAGGAGCGGCAATGGCGTTCAGGGTTGCTATCATCGGGACAGGGCACGTAGCGCATCTCCATGCCAACGCGTATCGCGCTTCGGGCAAGGCGGAGGTCGTGGCAATCGCAGACATAAACGACGAAATTCGCGCGGCATTCCAGAAGGAATATGGTGTTCCGAACACGTACCGCGATTACCGAACAATGCTCGACTCAGAGAGTCCTGACGTTGTCAGTGTGTGCGTGTGGCCACACCTTCATCCCGAAATAACGGTCACGGCGGCGGGAACACACAGTGTCAAGGGAATCCTTTGCGAAAAGCCGCTTGCGTTAACACTCCCGGCGATGAACGAGATGATTACAGCGTGCAGGCAAAGGGGAATAGCCTTGGGTGTGGGGCACCAGTTGCGGCACCAGGCGCGTGTTCGAACGGTACGAGAACTCATCAGCTCCGGCGCATTCGGCGCGGTCCGGCGCGTCTGGGCGGTGTGCGGGTCCGGGGACCTGATGAGCAACACCATTCACACGATCGATCTGGTGCATTTCTTCTGCGATGACCGCCAGGTGAAGCGCGTCTTGGCGCAAGTCGACCCCGGGGACGGCGCGTACCGTTTCGGTCACCCGGTGGAACGCACTTCGGTAGCGTACGCTCTGATCCCCGAAGAAGGCGGAATTCCCGACGTCCGCATATGCGTTGAGAGCGCCAACTGCTGGTCGCAGGGGTACCACTACATCACCATCGAATGTGTCGACGGGACAATCGAAATCAACAGGCCGGGATCCCCGCCGGTCGTCGCCAAGGGATGGCGGAGTTCTGGAGGAGAACTGAAAGAAATGGGAGAGGAGCCTGACCCTTCAACGCTCGCAGTGCGAGATCTCCTCGATGCAGTGGAACACCACCGTGAGCCTGTTTCGAACGGAATGACCGGGTACAAGGCCGTGGAGTTCATCCTGGCCATGTACCAGTCAGCGCTGAAACGGTCCATAGTGGAGCTGCCGCTTTCCGTGGATACGCCGGACCCGTTACGGCACTTTTTCAATTGGGATGGGGTGATTCGCGGCGGCAGAGGGACGGCATTCAGCACCACCGGGGCCGTCACCACGACTGGAAAAATCAGTTAGGAATAACGTCTGCGTTTTGTTCCACACAGACGCGGAACCACAACTCGAGATTCACCAGATTCCAGATGTTGAACGCCTGTCTCCTGCTCCGTGCCGCAGCAGGAAATGAAGCGACCAATCGCGGGACCTTGCGCTTCTCGACGAATGGCCGCTCCAGGAAGGCCTGGCTCGTCAGGATGTCGCGTGCAAAGTCGGAGAGCTTCTCCGAAAACCAGTGTTCGTAGGGAGTCCCGAACACCCTCTTCAGTCGGGCATTCACGATCTCGTCAGGAAGTTTCCCTTTCATGATCCGGCGAAGGGCGACTTTTGTGGTTGTTCCATCTACTCTGAGGTGTCGCGGCAATCTGAGAGCGGTTTCCACGAGGCGGTGGTCGAGAAAAGGAACACGGGATTCAATGGAGAACGCCATGCTTGCACGGTCCTCAAACGTGAGGAGATACGGAAGCATAGTGACGAACATTGCTGTCCGCTGATCGTCGTCCAATCGCGAGCCGGTTCCTTCCATTGTGGCGACGTCGAAGCGGCGGAACTGGGAAGACCATTCCTGCGACAACGGCAAACCGGCGGCGTTCCATCTCCCCTCGATTTCAAAAAGATGGTCCCGGCTGAGGAATGCGCGTCCCGCCACTTTGATCAATCGCCGTGCGCCTGCGGCAAAGCCCGTCCCTCTCCTGTCTTCAAGCATGCTGAGGATTCGGAACGCCTCTGGAACGCGACCAGAACGCACCAGATCGGCCGCAGCGCTCTCGACGAAAAAATTGTACCCGCCAAGAGTCTCATCCGATCCCTGGCCATCAAGAACTACCTTCACTCCGCGCTCGTGGACGAGCCTCATCACCTCCCACTGGGTGCTGGCTATGTACCCTGCGTGTGGTTGGTCATGATGGTAGATGACTTTCGGCAGCTCGTGCACCCAGGTGTCCAATTCAGGGGAAACGAAATGAGGCTCAGTTTTCCCGTTCATCAGCCTGGTGAATGCGTTCACCGGTTCGCGTTCATCATACAATGGATGTGGCAGAAACGCGGTGAACGTTTTGGTGGGTATTGAAGAAAACTCAGTCGCAATGCGTGTGATGGAGGTGGAATCCAGACCGCCGGAAAGGCACACACCAACTGGAACGTCGCTCCGCATCTGCAGGCGGACGGAATCTTTTAACGTCGCTTCGTATTCCTCGAGCCATTCGGCGTCGCTTCGCTGTTCTTCGGATCGTATTGTGGGAATATCCCAGTACCGACGCAGCACGCTCCGGCCGTTGCGGTGGACCGTCAGCGTGTGCGCAGGTGGCAGTTTCCGGATAGAGGAGAAGAACGTGTTGTTGTCGACGTTCAGCAGATTCAGCGCCAGATACCGATACACAACCCTCCAGTCTGGCTCCCGCGGAACGATGCCAGATGCAAGCACCCCTTTCGGTTCGGATGCGAACAGAAAGCTCGGGCCGGCCTCCGCGAAGTGAAAGGGTTTCACGCCAAAGCGATCCCGGGCGCAGAAAAGTGTCTGGCGGCGCGAATCCCAGATGACGAACGCGAAAATCCCGTTGAAACGTTCTACACAGGATTCTCCCCACTGTTCGTATGCCGTGATCAGAACCTCAGTGTCACTGGTTGATCTGAAGCGAGCGCCCCTGGCCTCCAGTTCGGCACGCAATTCGACGTAGTTATACACTTCTCCGTTGTAAGTTATCCACAGCGTGCCGTCCCAGTTGCTCATGGGTTGGTGGCCGGTTTCGGTAAGGTCGATGATGGCGAGGCGCCGATGTCCGAGCGCGAGATCGCCCGAGATGTACGTGCCCCTGTCGTCAGGGCCGCGATGCGCCTGAACGTCGGTCATCGCGCTTATCATCTGAGGCGAAACCGGGCGCCCATCCCTTTGCCAGATTCCCGCGATACCACACATTGGCAACTCGATTCGGAAGAGTCGTTTGCCTCGGTCCGAGAACGCAGCCGAGAACCCGAGTGAGGGATAAATATACCAACCCCGGGAGTTCGTTCCGGCGTGGGAGTGTGCCAAAGGTTGCAACCGGGTGCTACCCTTGGTTCTCTCTCAGGCGTCGCCGTTCTGGTCTGCAGTTACAGCAACCGTCACGCCGGGCATCCCGTCTTGCAAAAGCGTATCGCATTCCTTACCTTTTTCTGCTCACGGGAGAATGCCCCGTGTGTCGTTGGCCGGCGGTTTTCCGGCATCCAATCAACCTTTTTCCCTGCCACATGTGCGGGAGGAGGATTTGCAATGCGCAAATGGTTCTGGTCGGGGATTGTTGCGATTACTGCGGCGGCCGCCAACGTCGGCGCAGCAGGCTTCGCTCTTTACGAACACGGAGCCGCTGCAACGGCGACCGCGGGAGCGTTCATCGCTCGCGCAAACGATCCAAGTGCGATTTATTACAATCCGGCGGGCATTTCCGGTCAACGCGCTGGAGTGATGCTGGGTACGACACTTATTACACCGAGTGGGGATTTCACGGGCGCAAATCCGTTTCCTGGTACGGGCTACACCGCCAAGCAAAAAGATGCCCTCTTCTATCCTTCGCACCTTTATGTTGCGTCTCCAGCGGGTCCCGTAACGGTCGGGTTGGGTGTGTTCAACCCGTTCGGACTTGGAACCAACTGGCCGGAGGATTGGAAGGGCCGGTACATCTCGACAAAAACGGAGATTCAAACCTACTACTTCAATCCAGTCGTCGCGTATTCGGTCGGTCCCGTTTCTATGGCAGCAGGGATGCAGGCCGTGTACGGATCCCTCGAACTGAGCCGCAAAGTAAAGCATCCACTCCTCGGTGATGATGTTGCGGCTATGCATCTTGAAGGCACGAGCGACATCAACTATGGCTTCAACGCCGGCGTCCAGTTCCGCCCGATGCCGATGCTCACCGTCGGTGCGTCGTACAGAAGTCAGGTGGATTCGAAGGTCAATGGAACGGCTGCGTTTGACAGTATGAACACGAAATGGACGATGGTGAAAACCAGCCTGCCCGCGAAGGCTGATGTCAGCACGACGATACCGTATCCGGCCGTCATGGGTATCGGTGTCGCGGTTACTCCTATTCCGGACCTTACGATTGAGGCAAACGTCGTCCAGACGCAGTGGAGCACGTTTGACACGCTCACTATCGCGTTTGCGGCGCCTTACAGCGCGTTGACAGAAAAAACTCCCGAGGTGTACTCCAACGCGCGAAGCTATCGAATCGGCGCCGAATACAGATTGCCCGCGTGGTCGCTGGCATTGCGTTGTGGGTACCTATTTGACGAATCTCCGGCACCCCCGATTGCGGTTACCCCGCTTTTGCCAGACGCCGATCGCGACTCCTTCCAGGTGGGTGCAGGGTACACGATGGGCAAGACGACATTCGACATTGCGTACATGTATCTGAAATTCAAGGAGCGTTCGACGGAAGGTCTGAACCCCAAGAACTTCAACGGAATCTACAATACCAGTGCGAATCTGTTCGGTTTTTCTGTGACGCACCGGTTCTGACAGGGACCTTGATCGGGGGACGCCCTTTCAGCCAGAAAAGCGACTGGACGGGCCGCACGAGAGGCCACGGAGACGTGGCCGGAGGCGCGGAGGATACATCCTCCGCGCTTTCTGTTGGTGCAGTCATCTGATGGCTGATTTGGACTGCCAGAGGCGGGCAAGTGGACGGCAACTCGTGGATCAAAACATGAGCAGAACGGAGGGGCCGCCGGGATGAAACGCTTCAGATCAGGGAAAAACGTTTGAAGGCTTTTTGATGCTGCCCTGCAGACGTATAGTATCACCACCCCGAACCGAGGCGGTGAGTCCGCACCGCAGGGGAGCCCCCTTCGGTAGACGTGTGTTGAAGGTTCAATAAAACGGCAACCCCTCCACTCATGGAATATGAGCGCCCTGATTGTGTCTGTCAATACCCGCCGAAAGATGCGCCGGAGCGCCCTGCAAACGGGCATTTGCGGCAGCCCGCATCACATCCACAGGGGGCTTTACCCCCGTCCACAACTCGAAAGCGCGCGCACCTTGGTATACGAGCATATCGAGTCCGTTGAAAGCGATTCCGCCGGCGGCGACAACTTGTTCCATCAGCCGCGTGGTTGCGGGGCTGTAGTTTGAGTCGATGCACGTTATGCGCGGTGGAATGCAGTTCCACGCGTCAGGCAGAGGGCTGACGTCTGCCAGTGTGCCGCGTCCAAGGTTCGTTGCGTTGATGAGCAAGCCGCAATCGTCAAGAGCGTGCCTTGCCGCGTGAGGTTCGAGGCCAAATGCCGTCACCGCAGAGATTGTTCCAAATTCGCGCGCCAGTTCCTCAGCGTTCGCCAGCGTCCGATTGAGTATCCGTATGCTCTTCACTTCCGGGAGAGTTGTCAGCGCGTACACAATCCCTCGCGCTGCCCCACCGGCTCCCAGCACGACGACAACGGGCGGAACAGTATCCATTTTCGCTCCCACACGGATCGCCTGCAGGATTCCGTACACATCGGTGTTGTCGCCGAGAAGTTGTCCCCCCCTGTTGACGATCGTATTGACCGCTCCCACCGCCTTCGCAGCGGGTGACAACTCGTCCAGGAATGGGATGACTGTTTTCTTGTGGGGAACCGTAACGTTCATCCCTGTCAGACAAAGACCGCGGACGGCATTCACTGCTGATTCTACACCTTCCGGAGCAACATGCCACGCGACATACACCCAGTTCAATCCGAGCGCTTTGAACGCAGCATTATGCATCGCAGGCGAAAGAGTGTGGCTTACAGGGTCGCCAATTACGCCAACCACGCGCGTGGTTCCGTCGATTTCCACCTTCGATAGCAGCTCCCTGTCTACTGTGTCCTTCTACACCTGGACCAGCACTGCAAGACCAAGCAGTGCCCAGGAAATGATTCGTTTGAAACTTTCCTTGCTGATTTTTTTGAAAAGGTGTACGCCGATCAACGATCCGGCAATGATCGCCGGAACAAGCCCTGCGATGCACGCCAGCATGCGGATGTCAATTGCTCCGTTCGCGATCAACAGGGCGCTCTTCGTTCCCGAACTTACGAAGAAGGTAGTCAGGAGTGTCGCTTTGAACGTTTCAGCATCCCAGGGCTGGCGGGACGCATACGCAACCAGTGGCGGCCCGCCGATGTTCGTTGCGCCCCCAATCAACCCGACACCAAGACCCGCTAATGCGGCGACCCAGCCCGGAAGAGCGTGTTTTCGTACCTCGTAACCAATAAGATTGGTCACACCCACATACACGAGCAAAACGCTGACCAGAACCCGGATCAGGATCAGGTTGCCGTGGAGAAGTATCGCGAGGCCGAACGGAATTCCAACGAGCGTGCCGCCGACAACCGGCAGAACAAGTCTCCACCGAATACTTCCACGCACGCTCCAGAGTGTGGTGGATACATTCACGAACGCAAGGGGCGAAACCAGAATGGAAGCGGTTCGCACATCGATTACGAGCGCAGCGAGTGCCATGGCGACCATGCCAAAGGCAAAGCCCAGCGTTCCCTGGACTACCGCAGCACCGAATGCTATCACCAGCAGTATGAAGAAGTCCTGGCTTCCAAGAAGCACGTATTCTCCTAATCGCGGGAACCACAGGCATCGATTCTGAGTACCACCGCGGGGTCAATTTCATCCGCATATATCTCGAATGCTTCACCTGACTCCAATGCGAGCAGATCGAACCTTGCGGCCGGGTATTCGATTCCATCAACCCGCACAGCGCAACTCCCCTGGACTACCAGGAGGAGAGTTCCTTTCGATGCGCGTTCCAGCTCAGTAACTTCCCCCCGCGCGAAGAACTTGACTTTTGCACGGTACGATCCGTAAGAGGAGGGAAGATTCCCCAGGAGTTCCGCCTGGTCGTTCCCGCCAGGGAGGTCGTACAAAGAAACGTGCCGCATTGCCTGCTCCATCAGAAAAACCCTGTAATCCGAATCCTTCGGATATCCAGCTATCCCATCTCCTCTATCAGCACATGCCGCCGCTCCTGCGCGGAACGGTACACGGCTTTGACAATCGCTACGTCACGGCGTCCGATTTCGCCGGGTACAGGGACCGGAGCGTCCTCGAGGATGGCACGGACGAACGCGGCATGCTGGTCGTATTTCGTGGCGAATCTGGCCTGCCTTGGTCCGTAATCTGCGGGGTCGAGCACCGTCATCTCCTTGCCACCCCTGGGCGCGTATTTGATGATGTCCCCGTCCCAGGGAAGCTCAGACCAAAGGAACGTCTGGCCCCCAGTCATCACGAGAGACCCCTTTGTTCCATAAAGGGCAAGAAGGCCACCCTCCGCCGCGTACCCCGCTTCGAAGGAGCCGTACACCCCTCCACGGAATTCCGCGACAGCATGGGTCAGATCATCCCCACCAATCGAATGCTTGCACAATCGGTTCGTGGAAAGTGCCGCGACCTGAACAATGTCGTCATCCAGAAGCCATTGGAAAAGATTCAAAGAGTGGACTGCGAGCTGGATGAAAACGCCGCCGCCGGTTTTCTCCGCGGAACCCCGCCACGCGGTCCTGTCCTTTGCCTCATATCCGCCCCGATGGGCTCCGCGACTGCTGACCGAGGAAATGATCCCGAAAAACCCTTTCCGAATCATTTCTTTGATTTCATGGAAGAGCGGTGCGCCCAGAGAACTCATGTACAGGCCGAGTTTTCGATTGTTGCGTCGGGCCGCCGCGATCATGTCGTCGCATTCACGGATCGTGGGTGCCATAGGTTTCTGGCAGATCACGTGCTTTCCAGCTTCATGCGCGGCGATCGTCTGTTCCGCGTGGAGGTGATTGGGAGTGCTGACGTCCACAAGATCGATGTCGGGACCAAGCAAGTCCTCAAACGTCGTTGTCCAGTTTACTTTGAGGCGCTCTCCCTGTTCACGTGCCTTCGCGGGGTCGATATCCTGTACCAACACAAGCTCGGAATCGGGGCACGTTTTGTACGCTTCCATGTACCAGCGGGCTTCGCCACCGGCGCCGGTGACGGCGACGCGAATCTTGCTTGACATATGATTCTCCGTAACGTGAGGATAGGAAATTGATAATAACCCTTATGTCATGTTGATCGGGTTTGCCTGTTGTGATCAGTCGTAATGTCCCTTCTTTGAAGAGACTTCGGTTCCCACGGCCAGTGATTTTACGCCCGTCGGGAGTCTGCCGATCCGGTGTCCCGGCGCGTGTGATGATCTGCGTTTGAACTGCGGCAACCACGGAGCCTGCGCTTCCAGCATCTCATCGACCATGTTCCGGATTTCGTGGGGGGCAAGCACTGCGGCGGTCAGAGGATCGAGCAGGCACGCGTGGTAAACAGCTTCCGGGTCGCCTTCGATGGCTGCTTTCACGGCAAGTTCCTGTGCGGAAATGTTCGACTGGCAAAGCGCCGCGCACTGCTCCGGGATGCGACCGACGTACGACGCATGCAGCCCAAGTCTGTCCACGAACACGGGGACTTCGACGCAGCAATCGTAAGGCAGGTTGCTGATGAAACCTTTGTTGAGCACGTTGCCCGCGAACCTGGTTATCTCCCCGGTGAGCTTTGCGTTCATGATGTTAGAAGCGTACTCGACCGACTTGTATCCGCGACGGAACGGTACGGGTTTTCTTCCGTCCGCCAACTCACGCATCTCTTCCAGATATTTCTCACGGTGCTGCAGGCAACTGTTCAGGTAATAGGCTGTTTCCCCGGAAAATCCCGGACCATTGAACAATTCGAGCAAGTCCTTCCGTTTGCGGAAGTAGGGGAGGTATTCCGAAAGATGTCCGGGCGACTCCGTCATGAAGTACCCTGTTGCCTTCATCATTTCGAACCGGTACTCCTCACCGCGGATCGGGCCTTCGGCAGCTATTTTATCCCACATTTTCGGATAAAGATCGTTTCCATTATGGCGGAATTTCAGGAACCATGCCATGTGATTGATCCCGGCAGTGAGGACGTCGCATTCCTCTACTGCTACTTCCAGCCATTTGCAGAGCATGTTGGTCGTGTGCTGAACCCCATGGCAAAGACCGACCGACGTTGTGTCGGGGTACATCTTCTGCATTGCCCACGATACAATAGCCATAGGATTGGCGTAGTTCATGAAGATGATTTCAGGGTGCGATACATCCTGCATGTCACGAATCATGTCCAGAAGAGCGGGTACATGGCGCAGCCCGCGGAATATCCCGCCTGGATTCACCGTATCGCCCACGCAGACGTCAATCCCGTATTTGAGGGGAATGCTTACATCGAGCTTGTACGGTTCCAAACCACCGACCTGGATCATCGAGATCGCGAAATCGGCTCCGGCCAGTGCTTCCCTTCTGTCCGTAGTTGCCGAAAACGTGCATGCAAGCGCATGCTCCTCTTTCATCCGCTGCATGGACCTATGCACGAGATCCAGACGCTCGGGATCCACGTCTATCAGTGCGAAATGAATGTCCTTCATGCTTTCGAAGCTCAGTATGTCCTCGACCAGCATCCTGCAGAACCCTGCACTGCCGGCACCCATCATTGCGACTTTGGTCACCTGGTCGCCCTTTCCGTCGTGAAGAAGCTGTCCTGAACTGCGACGCGATTACCAGCGCGTCAGTTGTTTGAAACGGGGCCACGCATCATCAGCGTAGAATCGGTGTCCCCCATTTCCCACCACGAGCCGACATTTGTTTTTGTGCCCGGCCGTGGAATATATGGCGCGGATGCGCCGAAAAGTGTTCCGAACCCCTTCGATCGGGAAGATTCCGTCCTCTTTTCCCGCGACCACCAGTAATGGTCTCGGAGCTATCAGGCACGCGAGATCGCCCATTTCAAACCACTTCAAAATCCCCGGAACATAGTTGTCTTCGCAGTGGTGGATCCGACCGATTGAATCGCGGAATGTGCACACGTAGCACGAGGGCATCGCCGCCTTTATCCGAGGATCGCAGCATGCGGCAAAGTACGTGATGGTTCCTCCGCCGGAATTGCCCATACAGGCGATTTTCTCGCTGTCAATCTCGGGGAAGGTTGCCAGTGCGTCGATTGCCCGAGAGACATCCCAGACCCGCTCGCCTATCATTGTCCTTCCGAGCAACAGCGACACCATCGTGGCATGGTGACACCGCGAGCCCTCATGTTTCGCGTCCTTCCGTTCCCCGAAACAGCGCTGTTCCATCACCAGCGCGGCGAACCCCTCCCTGACGGCTCTAATGGCGAAATCGCGGTCCCCGCCGCTGATGGATTTCTCATCCCCGTCGAATTTCGGACGGCCGAGGCTTATGTGCATGCCGGTAGAGTGCCCCTGAAGGCAGATCATTACTGGGAACGGCGCCGAGGCGTGTGTGGGAAGCAACAGGTGGCAAGGAACGTCGGCGTTTTTCTCCGCCGTGAACACGAACCGCCGCTCGACGAACTCCTCGTGTTGCGTCTCGAATTCGTGCCGTATGTTAAGCGGGACTTTTGCCGGCATGTCCCCCAGAAGCTGCCGCAGCTTCGCGCCTACCTTGCGCCGCCACGCCTCGAAAGATTCGGGGTTCAGATGCTTCTGCGGGTCAAACGTGAGAACGAGCGGAGCCCTGTCCATCAAATACTCGTGGCAGGACTCAGGGGCAAAAGAGTAGGTGTCCACCTGGATCTCCCCTATCCAATCAGGGCTTTCCGAAATCGCGAACCGCTTCGACGATCGCGGGAAAACTTCTTGGCCAGACGCAGGGCGGGACGTTTTCAGAAATCTGAATCTGCATGCGGCCGGTGTGCCCGGCCTGTCGAAGCATCGCCATGGCGTGGCAGTAGATTTGCTCCGGCTCCCAGAGATGCACGGACGATGGGAAATTCACGAAGAGGCGCATCTCCGGCCAACGGGTTACCGCATCGGCGCACGAGGTGTCGTTGTCGGGCGGCGGGGAAAGGGAGTCTATTCCCCGAACGCCGCTCTTTCCTATCGCGTCCCACAACGGTTTCAGATCTCCATCCATGTGCACGAACACCGGGACATAGTCATCTCTCAGCATACCTGCCAGTTCGTCATAAAACGGCACACAATACCGGCGGAAATACCGCTCCCCGATCGCGGGTGCGGTGATATTGTCGGGAAAGTCCACGAAAGGAACTCCGTGCTCGCACATTGCCCGGTACACGGATTCGAATGTCCGCCGTTCGATATTGCCGAGAACTTCAAGGCACTCCCGCAGAACGGGGAGATCATCCTCAAGATCAACGGCGAGCTGTTCAAGGGATACCCACTGAATCCACATCTGCTGGTAAGGCGTGCGTTGAACCGCCACCATGGGAACGCCGTCATCTCCCAGCGCATCCCTGTCGAGAAGAAATGGTGTCGCATCATCAACGACAACCACATTGCGGAGGTAGGAAAGCAGGATCTCATAATCTGCCGATTCGCACACGTAATGTTTGCGCGTAGCGCCGGACTGATATGCGGGTTCGAACACGCGCTCCTGAACGAGTGATCCACGGGGTGTAATCAGGCGGGCACGTTCGCCCACTCTCCCGTTGATATCGAGAGGTTCGCGGACAATTGCACAATCGGGTGCTTCAATCCGGTATACCGAGGACCAGCGGATTACGCCCATGTTCGCGCGGCCGACGACATCCCAGACAACCTCGTTCCGCGCGGCAAGACCGTCGTACTGAACGAAAGGCACCCGGTCGTGTGGATCGCCCCGAACTACCGCCAGAATTCGCTCACGCATGGTCATTGGAGGGAACAACCGAAGAGAGGAGTGGCGAAAAATCGTCGTTGACCAAAATATAGCCGGCAGGGTTGGTCCTCTCCCACCCCGCTCAATTTCTTACGGGAAGTCAACACGCGATGAACTCAGGCCGCTGAAGGAGCAATTCGGCATGCGCAATTCGTCCAGTTGCATACCAGCCCGTCTAGCAACAACCATTCTGGTTGCTGCTATTACAATAAGTGCCAATTCAGCGAGAGCGACGATGAATCTGAATGGATCATTCGAGCGTGGAGCAGAGTCCCCTTCCGGTTGGATGCGACAACCCGGTGGCTTTGTTGGAGAGGATGGACATACGGGTAGCAGGAGCATCGGGGGAAGGACTCGGACGCAGGCCACCGTCTGGACCTCGGACCCCATGGAGGTGGAGGCCGGACAAAGCTGGCGGATCAGCGGATGGTTTCGTGTGAAGAAGGGCTCGGTCCTCCTCCGTGCTGAGTTCCTCAGTTCCGATGGTGCTGTGCTTGGATCCGCAAATACCCCTGAGATCGAAAAAAACCGCCGCGAATCCGGCCGGCGGTATACCGCAGTCGAAACCGATGCTCCGGCTACGGCCGTATTCGTGCGCATGAGTCTCATCGTTCGCGGCGAAGCTCTGTGCGATGATGTCGTCCTCACTCCGCTTATTGCCAATCTGCTGTACAACCCGACGTTCGAAGCCGGAAGCAGGGGACGCGTGACCTTCTGGGATCCGGACCCCATTCTCACGAGGGCCACTGCGAAATCCGGTTCGGGCGCAGCCGATGAAACCGGTGGACGGAACGGTGCTGGGCTCATGATTCGGTCGGATTCGTCGTGGTGGGCGATGCGGAATATTCAGCAACCGATCCCGGTCGGCCTGACGACGTTCCGGCTTTCGGGTTGGGCGCGTTGGGAAGGGGAAGCTCCCGATATCGCCATCGCCTGGACGGATAACGGTGGTGTTTTGCACGGCCTCAGCCCCGCGACTGCCCGCGAAACCCTGAACGGATGGACCCGCTTTGAAGTGAGTGATGCTCATCCCCCGGTTCAGGCAGAAACCATGACGGTCTTGCTTGTTGGAAACACTGGGACCGCGTGGTTCGATGACTTCCAACTGGAACCGGTTGCGCCGGCCACAAACCTTCGGCGCGTGGTCAAAGTTCATGTCAACCAGGTTGGGTACGAACGCAACCTGCCGAAAAGCTGCATTGTCGCAACGAATTTCGTCCCGCGCGAGGGAGGGAATTTCGTTGAAGTGCGTGGAGAGAGCGGCCGCATTCTCGGACGTTTTCCACTCGTCGGTCCTGAGCGGATACACAACGGGATGCCGGACGACTGGGGCGAATACTTCTGGCGCGCAGACTTCTCGGCTCTGAAAAAAACCGGGCGCTGCACTATCACCGCTGTGGTTGGCGGCGTGCGGGGTGAGTCGTACCCGTTCTTGATCGGCGACGGCGTTCTTTTCGGCGGGACGGCCCCGCTCGGCGTCGATTTTTTCTTTGTTCAAAGGTGCGGTTTTGCAGTTCCCGGCTGGCATGCGGCCTGCCACCTCGACGACGCGCTCCTTCCCGACGGCACGCACATTGACGCCGTTGGAGGATGGCACAGCGCGGGCGATTACAACAAACTCATGTACGAGAACGGTGACGGCGGCGTGCTCTATGCCCTTACCGAAGCGTTTCAGACGAAACAGCAGGCTTTCGAAGCCGCTGATCGAGACAACGATGGAGTACCGGACATTCTCGATGAAGCACGCTGGGGCGCGGATTTCGTCGTGAAGATGCAGGTGCCGGAAACTGGCGGTCTTCGGAAGGATGTCTCCCAGGGGCCGGGGCGAACGTGGATGAAGTGGTGCCCGCCCGAGGTTCACACTGATAACATCATAGGTACCGATGACGACCCCGTCATTATGCCGGGGGAGGGGAATTCTCCTCTTGCGATCGGGGGTTGGATGCGGCTTGCACGGGAACTGGAACAGCGTGGAGAGGATGGGTCCAAGTACAGGGCGAGTGCGGAACGGTTGTGGGTGCATTCGACGCAGAACGGGGACACAGGGTTCTCGCCTCTGAATCTGCTCAGTGCCCTTGATCTGCATGCGGCGACAGGCGACCGACGGTACGCGGAATTTGCATCCAGATGCGTCGATACCCTTCTTGCAAGCCAGATCCCCTCAGGGAGACACGCGGGTGCATTCGGGGCATTCGGCGAGCACACGGCCGGGGCACTTGGCACATATGCGCTCAAGTTTCCGGGGGATTCGCGAACACCGCGTATACGAGCCGCTTTGGCCAGATACACCGAGTTCTGCCTCACGACGGCGGAAAACCCTTTCGGGCTCGCGAAGCAATCCGTTGGCGAACAGGATTTCTTCTTCGAACCAACGTCGACTCTCGGGCACAATTTCGAAATTTTCGCCCGCGCATGGTCGGCCATAATAACATACCGGGTCACAGGACAGGGGGCGGCGTTGACGTTCGCGCTTGACCAGATCGACTGGGTGATGGGCAAAAACCCCTACGGGCTCTGTATGATGGAGGGTGCAGGAAGCAACAACCCTCCGCGGTACCACCACCGGTACGATTCCATTCCGGGCCGTGAGCGGGGTGCCGTTCCGGGCGCGATACCGAATGGCTTCGTCCGTACGCCCAGAGCACTTGACCAGCCGGGTTTCGATATGTCGCGATCCAGAATCGAACGTGACCACCCGTCTTACAGAACCAGTGAGCCGTGGTTGGTGCACAACATGTGGCATCTGCTGGCGGTATCCGCGCTGCAGAGAGTCGTTGACGAGCGTGCACGTTAGCTAGAATACCCGGGGGACCTGTGCCTCCACCCTTGCTCACGCTATATTTGAAACGTTTTCCCGTCATCCTCCCGTTGATGCAGGCATCGGGGTACGACCCGGAATCGCCTTCCTCAGTGGCCGGCAGGACGCTTCTGTCCACTCACATCTGAGAGGATTAAAAGTTCCATGGCTAACATGTTGCGGAACAAAATGGTCCAAGGGATTGGACTGGGCATCGCAATCTGCATAGTCGTTGTCGGTGCCTTTTTCGGTATCAAGTCCCTGATGGGACCAGGCTCCCTGAAGGAGCAGCTCACCGGCCAGAAAAAGTACCAACCGCCTTCGAGCGCAAGCACCGATTCGGCTTTCGCGTTTCCTACGATTTTCATGCGTGTGGTAGGCGATTCTGTGCGGGGGCTGGTAAGCATCGACCCGACAAAGAAGATCGACGCGGGAACGGAACTTGGCGTGCAGGAAATGGTGAATCGGCTCCGCGTGGGGCACCAGACGCTTGCGCAGAATCCCGGTCCCCGCGGGGTGCCCAATGCGTTCAATCTCGTTCTTGACAAGAGCTCAACGTACGGGCAAGCGATGCTGGGCATCTACATAGGCGTAAACGGAACGTTCCAGATGCCATTCCTCGTAACGGCCGAGGGTAACCAGCACTCCATAGAGCCTCCGAGGATGCATCCGCAGTTCGGCCCGATGGGATGGGCCGCCTGGATCTGGTGGCTGCCCGATCAGAGAATCAAATGGGTCGTGTGGCCGGATTCGCTGGAAGGTAATTTCACATTCCACGTTCTCCCTGCGAAGAACGGCAAACCGGATATCGAGGGGTTGCGCGGCAAATTGAGAACAGCAATGGACGGGAAGGCGCACATCCCTCCGCCGCAGCAACGCCTGATCGGGTTCTGGGGGTACGACAGTCTGCCGTACGAAAGTGCTATCCAGTTTTTCGACGTGCTGCGGTACCCGAAAACGGGTGAACCATTGTGCAGCAGACTCACGTTGATGGAAGGTGAAATGATGTCGCCTCCGGCCGACAGCGTCTGCGTGGAATGAGGTAGAAGGAGGGGGTACGCCGCATAACGCGGCGTCGTACCCCCTCGCGCGTCTGGCCCGAAGCAGGTAAGGCAAGGTCGAAGGGTTTGACGACAATAACCGTGGGTTTGCTTGGTGCCGGGCGTGGTCTCAGCCTGGCACAGCTTTTTGACCGGGTGCCCGGGTACCGGGTGGTTGCAGTCTGCGACGCGATTCCCGAACGACTTGACCGCGCCCGTTCTGCATGCCCTCGCGCAGAAGGTTTCCATGACTACGCGGCGATGTTGCGCGAGCCCTTTGACGTGATGATCGTTGCAAGCGCGCCTCCCAATCATGCGGATCACGTATGTGCCGCCCTTGAGGCTGGAAAGGCGGTCCTCTCGGAAGTTCCTGCCGCCCACACGATCGACGATGCCCAGAGAATAGTGGATACCGTTGCGAGAACTCGCGGATATTACATGCTCGGCGAGAACTGCAACTACTATGGCTTCATCCACGCATGGAAAGAACTGCTCGAGGAAGGTGTTCTCGGGGAGGTGATCCACGCTGAAGGGGAGTACGTGCACGACATCCGCGGGATCACGTGGGTGGACGCGGACGGACGCTACTACAACCCCGCCGATCCCCGATGCCCGGCGACGGCGCGCCCGTCATGGCGTGCTCGGTACAACCCCATCCAGTACATCACGCACTCCCTCGGTCCGCTCCTCTGGCTTACCTCCGACCGTTGCACCTCGGTAAGTTGCCTTTCCACTGGCTGCAGGACCCAACCGGAAATCGGGTCTCCGGATGGCCAGATCGCCCTTTTTGAGACGCACAGCGGAGCGCCGATACGGCAGTCATGCATCTTCTCAGCCCCGAAAGAACCCGGCGGTCAGTGGTACAGCCTCTACTGCTCGCGCGGGTACGCCGAGTCCAAAAGGGCGCCGTGGGATTCCGGGAAGCTCTACCTCGCCGACGGAACCATGAAAGAAATTCAGCGCAAAGACTGGCCCACCGCTGTTGACACTCCCCTGGCATCGTCAGGGCACGGCGGGATAGACGGAGGGCTCGTGTGGGAATTTGCGCAGGCATTTCGGAGAGGTGCCCCGTCACCAATAGACGTCCATACTGCAATGGACTACACCCTTCCCGGAATCTACGCAGCGCTTTCGGCCGAGAGAAACGGGGAACGACTCCACATCCCCGACACGCGGACGGAACGGCTGGTGACGCGTTTCTGAAAGCCGGCCCCGGGTGAAAACCAGCTCCCCCAAATGTCCCCCCCCCCCCAAGGAGGCACCGCAATGCAGCTGACTGATGTGT
>Ga0116178_10000166_pt1 | contig 56901 bp, 53 predicted proteins | sample AD_STIC12_MetaG_FD_89880 | JGI IMG/M metagenome (GOLD analysis project Ga0116178, IMG submission 89880) | Active sludge microbial communities of municipal wastewater-treating anaerobic digesters from USA - AD_STIC12_MetaG | ecosystem: Engineered > Bioreactor > Anaerobic > Digestate | place: USA...
TGACAACAAATTCAGGCCTTCGGTAAGTACTGCCTTGGTTTGTTCGGGCGTCAAACCGAAATCAATGACGGCAAGATTCGGATATTCGGCCTCATCATAATATTTCGACATGCGGTTTTCCTGCACACCGAGTCGTATCTGTTTATGGCGAAAATCAAGATCCGATTCCAGCACCCAAAATTCGCCATCACTGCGACGTTCGCTGAACATGAAAGCATGCGACCAAGGGCTTCGACGGCCATCGGCCGTTACCTGCCATTGCAGTTTGCGAATCGCCTTGTTGATGAACTCGGTTCCGCCACAAAGCCCGATGCGGGCGGAACCGACATAGGTTTCGAGAAACTCGCGGTTACTTATTTCGGGAGCGATCACAATATGCTTCATAAGCTTCCTTTGTGTTTATCTGGCCAGTGCCCGCGTCTTCTGGACGAGAATGTCGGCTACTTTATTGAATGCATCGAACTGCTTCTCGTAGTTCGAATGATTGGCAGACTGGATCGCGAGACCGACTTGCGACGAGAAATGCCAAGTGGAACCATAGGGATTTACTTCGAGACAGTAAAGTTTGCCTGTTGCAGCATCGCGCACGATGTCCTGTCCCAGCAGCGGAATATCCTTGAAGGCCGTTTCCGCAATTTCCTTTGCGAATGAAATCACTTCCTCGTCGACAACAAGTTCTGCTTTTCCGTGGGAGGCTGTGGCGACCGGATTGTGCCCGCCAATCTCATCGGCCTTGGTGGGATCATTGAGGCAGTTGCCGCAGGCGGTATTCGTGCTTTTCTGCAGATAGAGGGTATCACCGAAAAAAGTGAGCGCGCGATACGAGACAGGCTGCGGGCCAGTGTGAATAAACTTCTGGATCAAATGTGCTGATCCCTCAGGACAGTCTTTCTCGTAATTGACACGTCCGGTCTTGCGGATTTTTACATCCTGACCGCGACGGCCCTCGTCGGGTTTAACGATGACGTATGGCCCCCATATAGCCGGATCGTAACGTTCTTCGGGTCTTATGTTTTGCCACGGCACGGTAGGCAGGCCGTGTTTTTCCAGTTCGAGGTATTGCTTCGATTTCTCCATCGACTTGCCGTGCAGGCACAGACCGCGAAACGGCTGGAATTGTCGCGCCTCGTAAAATGCCACGTACAGGCATGGGCGCGTGGCAAAAAGAATTTGCATGAATGGCAAGGCGCTGCGTTTGACGACATGCGGAATGACATCGTCGCACCGGCTTTTTATGATCTCGGCGATTTTCTGGAAGTCCCCCATCCCGGTCATGCGTTTTTCCGGGATCAAAATCAGGTTGAGTTTACGATTGGTCATGCGGATAGTTTATAGGGATATCCGCAGATCGTGTTTGCAGATCAGTCCGGGTCGTAATCGAGGTTCGCCGCAAGCCAGCGCTCGGCCTGTGCCAGACTGACGCCTTTGCGTTTTCCGTAGTCGGCTACCTGTTCGCGCGACAATCGACCCACGACAAAATACTGCGAACCCGGATGCGAGAAATAGTAGCCGGATACCGATGAAGCAGGGTACATGGCATAACTTTCGGTGAGTGACAGGCCGATATTCTTTTCAGCTTGCAACAGCTCGAACAGTTTTGTTTTTTCGCTGTGTTCCGGACAGGCCGGATAGCCGGGTGCAGGACGGATGCCGCGATATTGTTCACGGATCAAGTCTTCATTGCTCAGGTTCTCATCATGGGCATAGCCCCAGATTTCTTTTCGCACCTTGCGATGACACCATTCTGCACAGGCTTCGGCAAAACGGTCGGCGAGCGCCTTTAGCATGATCGAGCTGTAGTCGTCGTATTCGGCTTCGAATTTTTTGACATGCGGTTCTATGCCGATGCCGGCGTTGACGGCAAAAGCGCCGATATAATCGGCTATACCGGAGTCGACTGGAGCAACAAAATCGGCGAGACAAAAATTGGCGCGATCTTCCGGTTTCTCGGCTTGTTGCCGCAGGAAGTGCAAGGTTCCAAGATCCTTGACTACAACATCATCGCCGACGCTTGCAGCGGACCAGATGCCGCACACGGCTTTCGCCTGCAGCCAGTTTTCAGCGATGATTTTATCGAGCATGGCATTGGCGTCGCGAAATAATTCGCTTGCCTGCCTACCGACAATCTCGTCTTTCAATATGGCCGGATAACGACCCGCCAACTCCCAGGTCTGGAAGAAGGGCGTCCAGTCGAATAATTCCCGCAATTCAGCCAGGGGTACGTTGTCGAAAATGCTGATGCCGGTTTTTTTTGGCGTCGGCGGCTGATATTCCGACCAAGCGCCGTCGAATTTTTTGCGGCGAGCACGTTCCAGCCCCATCAAGGGTTTCGCATCGCCCTTGTTGGCATGGCGTGCGCGTACATCGGCATAGTCGGCCTCTATTTGTGCGAGCATCGGGATTCGCATTTCGGGGCTCATCAAGGAAGTTGCAACACCAACGGCACGCGAAGCATCTTTCACCCAGACGGCAGGCGACTTGTAGTGCGGGGCGATTTTCAATGCGGTATGCGCACGTGAAGTGGTGGCGCCGCCGATCAGCAGTGGCAGCGTGAAGCCCTGGCGTTGCATCTCCTTCGCGACGTGGCTCATTTCTTCCAGCGATGGCGTGATCAAGCCGGACAAGCCAATCAAATCGACGTTCTCGGCGCGAGCACGATCAAGTATGGTTCGCGTGGGTACCATCACGCCCAGATCGATGACTTCAAAGTTGTTGCACGCAAGTACCACGCCGACAATATTCTTGCCGATATCGTGTACGTCGCCCTTGACGGTTGCCATCAGGACTTTACCCTTGCTCTGGCTGACATCGCCGCTGGCCAATTTTTCCGCTTCGATATAGGGAAGCAGATGGGCGACCGCTTTTTTCATGACGCGAGCGGATTTCACCACTTGCGGCAGGAACATTTTACCGGCGCCGAACAGATCGCCGACCACGTTCATGCCATCCATCAACGGGCCTTCGATCACGTCGAGAGGGCGTGTCGATGCCTGTCTTGCCAATTCGGTATCGGCTTCGATGAAGCTGTCATTGCCATGTACCAGTGCATGCTGCAGGCGTTCCTTGATCGGCAGGTCGCGCCAGGCTTCATCGCGTTTGGCGTCTTCCTTGCGCTTGCTGCCTTTGCTGCGGTCGGCGATCGCAATCAGGCGTTCGGTCGCTTCACCGTTGCGATTCAGTACAACATCTTCGACGGCTTCGCGCAGATCGGCGGGCAAATCATCCATGATCGGCATGCCGCCGGCATTGACGATGCCCATGTCCATGCCGTTCCTGATCGCGTGATACAAAAACACCGAATGGATGGCGTCTCGTACCGTGTTGTTGCCGCGGAAACTGAAACTCACATTGGAAACGCCGCCGGAAATATGGCTGAGCGGAAACCGCTTCTTCAGTTCCGCCGTCGCCAGGATAAAGGCCCGGGCATAATCATTGTGTTCTTCAATGCCGGTGGCGATAGCGAAAATATTCGGATCGAAAATAATGTCTTCCGGCGCGAAGCCGGCTTCATTGGTCAATAGCTCGTAGGCACGCGAACAGATTTCGACCTTGCGTTCATAGGTATCGGCCTGACCGACGGTATCGAACGCCATGACCACGACGGCTGCGCCATAACGTTGGACTTTTTTCGCTTGCTCGATGAACGCGGCTTCACCTTCCTTCATCGAAATGGAATTGACGATGCCTTTGCCTTGCACGCATTTCAGGCCAGCTTCAATCACGCTCCATTTCGAGCTGTCGATCATGATCGGTACGCGCGAAATATCGGGTTCGGCGGCGATCAAATGCAGGAAGCGCTTCATTGCGGCTTCCGCATCGAGCATGCCTTCGTCCATATTGATATCGATGACTTGGGCGCCGTTTTCCACCTGTTGTCGTGCGACGACCAAAGCATCGTCGTAACGGCCTTCCAGAATCATTTTCTTGAATTGCGCAGAACCAGTGACATTGGTGCGTTCACCGACATTCACGAAATTGGTTTCCGGCGTGATAACGAAAGGCTCCAGACCTGACAGTCGCGTGTAGGCTTCGGGCTTTGCGATTTCACGCGGCTTCATATGCGCCACGGCGTCGCTGATGGCTTTGATATGCGCAGGCGTCGTGCCACAACAACCGCCGACGATATTCAACATGCCGGCTTCGGCAAATTCTGCCAACACCTCGGCCATTTCTTCGGGACCTTCGTCATAACCGCCAAATGCATTCGGCAGTCCTGCATTCGGATGGCAGGAGATATGGGTTTCCGCAATTTGCGACAGCATGTCGATATGCGCACGCAAATCTTTCGCGCCCAGAGCGCAATTCAAACCTATCGAGATCGGTTTGCAATGGCGCAGCGAGTACCAGAAGGCTTCGGCAGTTTGGCCAGAGAGCGTGCGGCCGGATTGATCGGTAATCGTGCCGGAAATCATCACAGGCCAGCGTGCTTCCAGCTCATCGAATACCGATTCAATCGCGAATGCCGCCGCTTTCGCGTTCAAGGTATCGAATACGGTTTCGACCATGATGATGTCGCTGCCGCCATCCAGTAACGCGAAAGTGGATTCGCGGTAATTGTCGACGAGCTCGTCGAAACTGATATTGCGGAAGCCGGGGTCGTTGACGTCCGGACTAAGCGACGCAGTACGGCTGGTCGGGCCCAGAATGCCGATCACGAAGCGTGGCTTGTCGGGATTCGCTGCTTCGAATTCTTCGCAAACCTGCTTTGCCAGTTTGGCGGCTTCGTAATTCAGTTCTGTGACCAGGTGTTCAAGTTTGTAATCGGCTTGCGATACACGAGTCGAGTTGAACGTGTTCGTCTCGACGAAATCGGCGCCGGCTTCAAGATAAGCGGCGTGAATGTCGCGGATTATTTTTGGCTGGGTCAGCGTGAGGAGATCGTTATTACCTTTCAGGTCGCTATGGCAGCCGCAATCGTGGCCATGCTGATGTCCTTCCGAATACTGAAGACCGTCATTGCCATGCTGGAAACGCTCGCCACGATAAGCGGGCTCATCAAGCTGATGCTGCTGGATCATCGTGCCCATCGCACCATCGATAATCAGGATCCGTTCGCGTAGTGCCTGTTCAAGTTTTTTGACGCGATCCGGAAACTTGTAGGGAAGCTTGTTCGTCATGCTTTGCGTGCCAACAATGTCAGAACTTCAAAATGCGGCGGGCGTTTTTCACGGGTAACGGCTTCGAATGCCTGAACTTCCAGCCCGGCCTTGTCGACGAATTTCCGTAATTCCTTCTCGTTGAAACCGAGATTGACATGACCGTAGGGTGTTACCACGGCACGATGTTCATGTTTTGCCAGGCAGGTGAGCAGCAGACGGCCATTTTTCTTCAGCACGCGACCGGCCTCCGCGATGGCGAGCGCCGGTTTGTCGGCGTAAGTCAGTGCATGCATCAATAAAATCAGATCGAAACGCGAGTTTTCGAATGGCAGGGCCTGCATATCGCCTTCAATGACTTCGACATGTGGCAATTTACGCAAACGTTCGCTGGCCGCCATGACGACTTTCGCGCTGCTGTCGAGACAGATATATTTTTTCGAATGCGGTGCCAACAATTCGGCAAGCACGCCGTCGCCGGACGCAATATCCAGAACTTCACCCGGTGCCAGCAAGGGCAGGGCAGAGCGCGCCAGCGCTTCCCAGGTACGACCAGGCGAATAATGCCGTTCCATATCGCCGGCAACGGAGTCGGCCCAATTCTGGTCATTGGCGCGCGAGCTCAACACCAAAGGTAAACGCTCAGCATCCTGTCGCAGTAGAGGATCATCGGTGGAATCGCGCAGGGTTTCCCACAAACGCTTTTCACCCGGATCGAGTTGGTCGTCGTTGAATCGGTAATAAGCAGAGACACCAGCGCGTCGATCCAGCACTAGCTCGGCATCTTTCAGTTTTGCCAAGTGCGTGGACACCCGTGGTTGCGCCAAGCGGGTAATTGAAGCCAATTCGGCGACCGTGAGTTCCTCGTGTTCCAGCAATGCCAGCAATCTGACCCGTGTAGGGTCGGCGAGCACGTGCAAACAGGCAGACCAAGCTTCAAGATCCATTATATCTTTTCATCGCGATTTTAAGATAAAGCAGATTAGACGGGCTTTAGCGTCTGGTCAAGCGCATTTTTCCGTGAACACTGACTAACCGTTGACATCACAAACCGTTACAATGGCGGCTTGAATTAACTAGTGAGGCTGCCGTGGATTTTAATTTCACCGAAGAACAACTGATGATCCAAGACGTCGCTCGTCGAATTGCCCAGGAGAAAATCGCTCCGAGTGCCGAGCATTTCGACAAAACCGGTGAATTTCCGCTGGAAAACATCCAGTTATTGGGTGAAAACGGCCTGATGGGAATCGAAGTGCCGACCGAATACGGCGGCGCCGGTATGGATCCGATCAGTTACGTGCTGGCCATGATTGAAATCGCTGCAGGCGATTGCGCGCACTCCACCATCATGTCGGTGAATAATTCCTTGTTTTGCAACGGCATCCTGAAGTTTGGTACCGAAGCCCAAAAACAGCTTTATGTCCGTGCCATTGCCGACGGTACTGCGATTGGTGCATTTGCGTTAACCGAACCGCAATCAGGTTCTGATGCGACCGCCATGCGTTGCCGTGCGACAAAGCAAGACGACGGTACGTTCGTTATCAACGGCAAGAAAAGCTGGATCACTTCCGGTCCGGTTGCCAAATACATCGTGCTGTTCGCCATGACAGAACCCGGCAAAGGTGCCAAAGGTATTACTGCCTTCATGATTGATACCGACAAGAAAGGTTTCTTCCGCGGCAAGACCGAACCGAAGCTGGGCATTCGCGCCTCGGCCACCTGTGAAATCGAATTCCAGGATTATGTGGCGCAGGCGGATGAAGTACTGGGCGTCGAAGGTGAAGGTTTCAAGATCGCCATGGGCGTACTGGATGCCGGCCGTATCGGTATTGCCTCGCAAGCCGTTGGTTTGGCGCGAGCCGCCTATGAAGCAAGCGTTGCCTACGTAAAAGAACGCAAGAGTTTCGGCCAGCAAATTGGTAGTTTCCAGATGATCCAGGCCAAGATTGCCGACATGAAATGCAAACTCGATGCCGCCACGATTTTGACTTTGCGCGCTGCCTGGGCCAAGGCACAGGCCGATAAAAACGGTGGCCGTTTCAGCACCGAAGCATCGGTCGCCAAGTTGACCGCTTCGGAAAATGCGATGTGGATCACTCATCAGGCCGTGCAAATTCACGGCGGCATGGGCTATTCGAAGGAAATGCCGCTGGAGCGTTATTTCCGCGATGCCAAGATCACCGAAATCTATGAAGGCACCAGCGAAATCCAGCGCATGGTCATCGCACGTAACGAAACCGGATTGAGGTAAGTCATGTCGCACGCAAATGCCGAATTACTGAAAAAGTTCTATTCCGCATTTGCCGTACTGGATGCTGAAACGATGGCGAGCTGTTATCACGAAAATGCCGGGTTCGAGGACCCGGCATTTTCTTTGCACGGCAAAAAAGAAGTCGTCGGCATGTGGACTATGCTTTGCACCACGGTGAAGGAAAAAGGCCGCGATGTCTGGCAGTTCGAGTTTTCCGGCATTTCTGCCGACGATTTGCAAGGCAAGGTCCATTGGGAGCCGCGATATCGTTTCAGTGCCACCGGCCGAATGGTGCATAACATCATCGATGCGGAATTCAGGTTCAAGGGTGGACTGATCATTTCGCACAAAGATCATTTCGATTTCTGGCGCTGGTCGAAGCAGGCACTTGGAACTCCCGGCGCGTTTTTGGGCTGGTCTTCGTTCCTGAAGAAAAAAGTACGTCGTCAGGCCGCCGTAAATCTGGCGGCATTCATGGCGAAGCGATAATTAAAGGCCCTCGTGATGTTTGATTACAATTCTGCGGAAAAAGCGGTTACCGAATTGCTGGCAAAAGTAGCGAAACAGATAAGCATCGAGTTGATGGTTTCGGACGTGATCGAACAGGATTTTGGCTGGGTTTTTCTCTACGACACGCTTGAGCATGTCGAATCGGGAAATCTGAACTCCAGTCTATCCGCCAGTTTGCCGCTGATTTTCGATAAATCCGACGGCATTATTTATACCAGCGAGAAAGCTGCTTCGCTTGAAGCCTATGTTGCACAATATCGCAACGGGATCAGAAGTCCCGCATAAGGATTGGCATAGCCTTATTCCAGCTGTGCCTTCGCATGCTCGGCGTCGAGTTTTTCCATCGCATCTTTCGGTTTCAGCTTGCTGGCTTTTTCGATCGCATTGGCCGCAGCGTCTTCTTTTTTGTCGCCGTATAAAAGCATCAGCATATTGCCGTGCTCCAGATGGGCAATCGGGGAATCGGGTGTCAGTTTCAAAGCAGACGCCATCAGTTTTTCGGCTTCGGAAGCTTTGGCACCGTATGTCATGCCGCCGATCATGGCGCCTATTTTGCTGATGATTTCGGCGTGGTAAAGCGCTAGCGCGGTCTGCGCCTCTGCGTGTTTGGGCGCCAGTTCCAACGTAGCGTCCAGAGCCTTGCGAACCTTCGTAGCCAGCCCCATTTTCAAGGCTTTGGTAATGCTTATGCCCTGGCTGTAGCGGCCCATCGTAAAGGCAAAACGGTAATGGCTGTTCGCCTCATCCGGTAACGCCGCGATGGCAGCTTCGGCAATTTTTCCGGCTTGCTCGAATTGTTTCAATTGTTCGTCTTCGTCTTCCACCAGATACGTCGTGTGGATTCCCATCGCCTTGCAGGCAACAGATGCTCCAACGGGGCCGAGTGCTTCCGATAGTTCGAATGCCTGTTGAAAATCACCACGATGGTAGGCGGCCCATGCTTGTTGAAGTTGGCTTGCCAATTGTTCGGCATCCAGTCCTTTCGGTGCTGCTTTACCTGCAGCCTTTATCAATGCTGCCGCGCGCTTTTCATCGGGATAGGGCTCGCAATCTCCGCCGTGCAGGGCAGGCCACGCTTTCTTGAGTTTGTCGCCGGAGTAATCAAATGCTTTTTGGTCGTGAGGAAATTTGGCCCAGCCCGATTTTTTACTCGCCATGATGTTCTCCAGAATTTTGCCAAGCATGTCGCGAAGTATCGTGTTGTGCAAGCTGGATAGTGAATGATTTGAAAAAAGGCTTGCCATCCATTTGCCTATTTAGTGTGAAAACTCAAGCATTTAGGCCAACACTGCAATTCAAATCTCCCGGCCATGCGGCCAACCATCTACAGACGAGGTGTTTTATGGCACGTACCAAGAAGACTGTTAAAACCGTTCGCACGGCGACAAAAAAAACCGAAGCAGGCTCACGCGATTTATTGCTGGCCGGTATCGGTGCAGTTTCATTAGGCCGCAAGAAAGCGATTTCCAGCTATGCGAATGCATTGCAGAACGTTGTTGATTTCAGCACCTATTTGAACGACAGCGTCAAAAACAGTGAAAAGACTGCGAAGAAATTTCGCAAACAGGCCGAAACAAAATTCAGCCAATTGAACAAGCAGGCTCAAACCGAAGGCAACAAAATCCAGAAGCAGATCAAAGCCAAGGTTGCACCGATCCAGAAGCAATTGCTGGCCGTCGTCAACGAAGCCAAGGCGCAAGCCGAGACCCGTCTGGCACCTGTACTGGCAAAGTTCGGTAAAAAACCGGCCGCAAAAACCAAGCGTGCCGCTGTCAAAAAGCCCGCTTCAAAACGTATTGTTAAGCGTGCCACCAAACGCGTTACCAAAGCTACGCGTCGTAAAGCAGCTTGATTCTTCGGCAATAGTCAAAAAAACGCCCCGCATGTCGGGGCGTTTTTTATGGAAATTCAATGCTGCGGCTTTTGCGCCTTGGCAAAGGCGGCCAATTGTTCAGGTGTCGCCTCGGGCTGGTATTTCGCTTTCCATTCGCTGAAATCTTCGCCGTAAATAATTTCGCGAGCCTGGTCCTTGCTCATTTCCGTACCCGCTTCCTGAGCGGCTTCACGATACCAATCGGCCAGGCAATTGCGGCAGAACCCGGCCAAAATCATCAGGTCGATATTTTGTACGTCTTTGCGACTATCCAGGTGTGCTAGCAGGCGACGGAATGCAGCCGCTTCAATTTCCGTACGATTCATTTGGACTCCCATGTGGCGGTCGAGGGTGGGCATCAGGGATAATGCACGCTGATTTTAGGCTGGATTGCAGATGAGCGCCCGAATTTTGGATGGCAAAGGCATTGCCGATACCCTGCTGGATGAACTTGCGGCCCGTGTCGAAGCCCGTATTGCTTCCGGAAAAGCCCGTCCCGGGCTTGCCGTGGTACTGGTCGGTGAAGATCCTGCATCGGCGGTTTACGTACGCAACAAACGCAAAGCCTGTAAGAAAGTCGGTATCAAGGCCTACGATTACGATCTTCCGGCCGATACATCCGATGAAAAAATTGCGCAATTAATCGACCAGCTGAATGCGGACCCGAAAGTCCACGGGATCTTGCTGCAACTGCCGCTGCCCGGAAATCGGGATGGCAGCGCATTGATCCATCGGATCGACCCACGCAAGGATGTCGATGGTTTCCATCCTGAAAATGTCGGGCATCTGGTTTTGAGGCAATTCGGATTGCGCCCGTGCACTCCGCGCGGCATTACGACACTACTGGCATTCACCGATAAACCGGTACGTGGCGCGACGGCGACGATTGTCGGCGTCAGTAACCATGTCGGTCGTCCGATGGCGCTGGAGTTGCTGATTGCCGGCTGCACGACCATTTCCTGTCACAAATTCACGCCAAAAAACGTATTGGAAGCACAGGTAAGGCAGGCCGACATTCTGGTGGTGGCGGTCGGTAAGCCGGGGCTGATTCCGGGCGAATGGGTCAAACCGGGTGCTGTGGTGATTGATGTGGGTATCAATCGAATGGATGACGGCCGCTTGGTCGGCGATGTCGGATTTGAAGCTGCCTTCGAACGCGCTAGCTGGATAACACCCGTACCGGGCGGAGTAGGGCCCATGACGGTGGCAACCTTGATGCAAAACACGCTTGAAGCGGCAGAGTCTGGCGATTAAAGGGTTTGCGTTCGGTAAAAAATTGTTTCATCACAAGTTTTTGTCATCTTGGTATGTGAGACTTAGGCATGAAAAAAATCGCACTAGCATTGTTGGTTGCCACTGCAGTGAGCGGTTGCGCCTCAATTGTCGGGAAAGCAACCGATAGCTTCGCCAGAAATCTTGGCAACGCCGTACTCAATAGCGAAGATCCGGCAACCGTTCGCGATGGGTTGCCGGCTTATCTATTACTACTTGATGGATTGATTGCCGGCCAAGAGTCTGGTGACAAATCCAACGCCGGCGTGTTGCTCGCTGCAGCACAACTCAATGGTGCCTATGCCGGCAATTTCACCCAAGGGGATTCGGTTCGTGCCCGGCGATTGTCGAGAAAGTCCCTGGATTATGCCCGTGCAGCGGTTTGTCTGAATGATGCCGATTTATGCCTTTCTCTCGATAAAGATATCGATGCATTTATCTCTGTGGTGAATAAGGATCAGAACACGGCGCTTCTGTATGCACTTGCATCGAGCTGGGCCGGTTTCCTGCAAAGTAACAGCGAAGATTGGGGCGCGATTGCCGATTTGCCCAAAGTCGATGCCTTGCTGATGCGCGTCGTTGCGCTGGATGCTAACCACGAGCGCGGCCTGCCTTATGTGTATCTCGGCGTGATCAATTCACTCCGTCCCGAAGCATTGGGCGGAAAACCGGAAGTTGGTCGTGCTTATTTCGAAAAAGCGATTGCGATATCGGAAGGCAAGAATCTCTACGCCAAGACGGCTTTGGCCCAGTATTACGCGCGTTTGGTATTCAATCAGGAATTGCATGATCAACTTCTGAATGAAGTCATTAACGCGAATCCAAAGGCCAACGGTTACACTCTTATCAATACCTTGGCGCAGGATCAGGCCAAACAATTACTCGCCAGCGGTAAAGACTATTTTTGAGGAATTATGAAACGATTTTTATCTCTCGTATTCGCTTTGTGTCTAAGCACCCAGGTTCAGGCGCAACAGACGCTGAAAATCGCGACTTTGGCGCCAGATGGCTCATCATGGATGCGGGAGCTGCGTGTTGCTTCAAAAGAAATTGAAACCACTACGCAGGGCCGGGTTCTGATCAAGTTTTACCCGGGTGGCGTGATGGGACCTGATGCGGTGGTCCTGCGCAAGATGCGTCTGGGGCAGCTGCAGGGTGGCGTACTGACTTCAAGCGAACTGGCGGCGGTTTATCCGGATGCTCCGGTTTACAGCATGCCCTTCCTTTTTGATAACTGGGCGCAGGTAGATAAGGCCCGAGTACAAATTGATCCGCTGCTGGCAAAAGGTTTTGAAGCCAGAGGCTACAAAATGCTGGGTGCCTCCGGAATCGGTTTTGCCTACATGATGGGCACCAAGCCCATTCGTACTCGTGCCGAAATGAATTCGATCAAGCTGTGGATCCCGCAAAACGATGTCATCGCGGAGCGCGTGTTCAAGCAAGGCGGCATCACGCCGATACCCTTGCCATTGGGCGATGTATTCACGAGTCTGCAAACCGGTTTAGTGGATACCGTCGCCAATACCCCGAGCGGTGCCGTGGCATTGCAGTGGCATGGCAAGGTGCGCAGCATGGTCGATTTGCCGATGAGTTTCGTTGTCGGCTTCATGGTGCTGGATATCAAGGCATACCAGAAATTGAGTCCGGCCGACCAGGCCATCGTCAGCAAGATATTCGGCGCCGCCGCAAAGAAAATGGATGCCAATATCAAGCGCGATGACGAAGCGGCCTTGGCTGCCATGAAAAAACAGGGACTCGTGATAACCAAGCTCGATGCCGCCGAAAATACCCGTTGGCGAAATATCGGCGCGCAAGTGACGACCCAGCTTGAAAAAGAAAAAATCATCTCGGCAGAAATGGTGAACGCCGTGCGCAAGGCAGCTGCAGGGGCGAAATAAGTGTTGGATAAAGCCCAGCATTACCTGCACCGATTTGAGACTTATCTGTTGGCAGTGCTTTTAACGGCGCTGCTGGTGATGTCGGTGCTGCAAATTTTGCTGCGGGTATTCTTTGATACCGGTTTTCTGTGGGCCGAACCCGTCAGTCGGCAAGGCGTGCTGTGGCTTGCTTTGCTCGGAGCCTTGAGCGCCACGCGCGAGAAAAAACACATCGCGATTGATGCCTTGCCAAGATTGCTTCCTGCCAAAACCCATCAAGTCGTCTGGACGGTAACGCAACTGGCCGCCAGCGGTGTCTGTGCTGCCTTGGCCTGGTATGGCTGGGGGATGGTGCAACTGGAGCGCGAGGCACCCGGTACCTTCGTGGCGAATATTCCCAGCTGGTGGCCAATGTGTGTTTTCGTGGCCGGATTTTCCCTGATCAGCCTACGGTTCGTATTTGCGGCTTTCAGCAAGCCGGCGGAGCAGGTTCTGTGATCTGGGCCCTGCTGGCAGTCTTTCTTCTTGCTGCAATGGGTATGCCGCTGTTCGCGGTGATCGCGGCAGTTGCTTTCATCGGCTTCTATTTTGGCGGCACGGATTTGATCGTCGTTGCGATTAACTATTATCAGCTGGGCGATATGTCCGGCTTGATCGCGATACCGCTGTTTACGCTGGCCGGCTATCTACTAGGTGAAAGCGGTGCACCGAAACGCCTGGTCCGGCTGTCGAATGCGTTGATTGGCTGGATGCCGGGCGGATTGGCGGTCGTCGCCGTGGTTGCCTGTGCTTTTTTCACCGCGTTTACCGGTGCATCGGGAATGACGATTGTCGCGGTCGGAGCCTTGCTGTACCCGGCGCTGCGTCAGGCCGGTTATGCAGAAAACTATAGCCTCGGTTTGGTGACTTCATCGGGTAGTCTGGGGCTTCTATTTGCTCCGTCATTGCCCTTGATTCTTTACGGCTTCGTGGCGGGACAGCTGGGAACCACTCCCGGCGTGACCATGAAGGATCTCTTCCTGGCCGGAATCCTGCCGGGCATTCTGATGTTAGCGATCCTGACCATGCACGCCATGTGGATTACCCGGGGGCAGCCTCGTTCCACTACAAGCTTTGATGCGAAAGAGCTGTGGGCCGCCGTCAAAGATACTGGCTGGGAGTTGCCATTGCCCATTTTGGTGCTCGGCGGAATCTATTCCGGAAAGTTTGCCGCAAGCGAAGCTGCAGCTGTGACGGCACTTTACATATTGATCGTAACTGTATTGATTAAAAAGGAAATCAAGTTCTCAAAGTTACCTGATGTAATGGCGGAATCCATGCGTCTGGTCGGTGCCATCCTGGTGATTCTGGGAGCCGCTTTGGCCTTTTCAGGTTGGTTAATCGATCAGCAGGTGCCGGACCAATTGTTCGGGTTCATGAGCCAGCACGTGCATTCCGGTTGGGTATTCCTTATTTTGCTGAACATCCTGTTGTTGGTTGTCGGCATGCTGATGGATATCTTCTCGGCAATCGTGATCCTGACACCATTGTTGGTGCCGGTAGCGATGCAATACGGCATTCATCCCGTGCATTTCGGCATCATTATGTTGGCCAATATGCAGATCGGTTACTTCACCCCGCCGGTCGGGATGGACTTGTTCATCGCTTCCTACCGGTTCAACAAGCCGTTTTTGACCTTGGTCCGCGCCTGCGTCCCCTTCTTTTTCCTGATGGGACTGGCGGTTCTGTTGATTACCTGGGTCCCCGAATTAAGTCTGGTTTTTATCCCGCATTAACGCGTTTTCGATTGGCCTAAGCGACCACTAACCGGCTATAATGTGTCGCTTCCCAAGCTCGAGAACCGCACATGCTGCGTATTCAGGCGGAAGCCTTAACTTTTGACGATGTCTCGCTGGTCCCGGCACATTCCACCATCTTGCCGAAAGACGTCAGCCTCTCCACCCAGCTGACTCGAAATATCACTCTGAACCTGCCGATTGTGTCCGCCGCCATGGATACGGTCACCGAAGCTCGTCTCGCGATTGCGATGGCACAGCTCGGCGGCATCGGTATCCTTCACAAGAACATGAGCCTGCAACAGCAAGCGGCCCATGTTGCCAAGGTCAAGAATTTCGAAGCCGGCGTAATCCGCGAACCTTTCACGGTCGGGCCGGAAACCACCATCGGTGAAGTGCTGAAACTGACCCGCGCAAGAAACATATCCGGCGTGCCAGTGGTTGAAGGTGGTCAATTGGTCGGTATCGTTACCGGTCGCGACATGCGTTTCGAGAAAAAACTCGACGATCCGGTTCGCCACATCATGACCAAGAAAGAACGCTTGGTCACCGTGAAAGAAGGCGCCAGCGAAGAAGAAGTGATTGCGCTGTTGCACAAGCATCGCATCGAAAAAGTACTGGTCGTCAATGACGAGTTTCAGTTGCGCGGTTTGATCACCGTAAAAGATATCCAGAAAGCCCGCGACAATCCGAATGCCGCAAAAGACAAATCCGAGCAATTGTTGGTCGGCGCAGCCGTCGGCGTTGGCGGCGATACCGAAGCCCGTATCGAAGCACTGGTTCATGCCGGCGTCGATGTTGTCGTGGTGGATACCGCCCACGGTCATTCGCAAGGCGTTTTGGATCGCGTGGCCTGGGTGAAAAAGAATTTCCCGAATGTGCAAGTCATCGGTGGCAACATTGTGACTGGCGACGCAGCACTGGCTTTGATGGATCATGGCGCGGATGCAGTGAAAGTCGGCGTCGGCCCGGGTTCGATTTGCACAACTCGCATTGTTGCCGGTGTCGGCGTGCCGCAAATCACCGCGATTGGCATGGTGGCCGATGTATTGAAAGGCAAAATTCCGTTGATCGCCGATGGCGGTATCCGCTATTCCGGCGATATCGCAAAAGCGCTCGTCGCTGGTGCCAGCACCGTGATGATCGGCGGTTTGTTTGCAGGTACTGAAGAAGCGCCTGGCGATGTCGAATTGTTCCAGGGCCGCAGCTACAAGAGTTATCGCGGCATGGGAAGCTTGGGCGCGATGGAAATGGGCAGTAAAGACCGCTATTTCCAGGATGCCAGCGACGCCGACAAACTCGTGCCGGAAGGTATCGAAGGCCGCGTACCTTACCGCGGCTTGCTCGGCAGCATCGTGCATCAACTCGCCGGCGGCGTTCGCGCCTCGATGGGTTACGTTGGCTGCGCGACGATTGAAGAAATGCGTACGCGTCCGAAATTCGTCCGCGTGACTTCAGCCGGTACCCGCGAAAGCCATGTCCACGACGTGCAAATCACCAAAGAGCCGCCGAATTACCGAGCGTCGTAACGTAAAAAAACTTGGCCATAATCCACCGAGATAAAAAATGTCAGCCCAGCCAGCACCGATTTCAAAGTCCCAGGATATTCATAACGACAAGATCCTTATCCTCGATTTTGGTGCGCAATACACGCAGTTGATCGCCCGTCGGATTCGCGAATTCGGGGTGTATTGCGAAATCTGGGCCTGGGATCATGATCCGGCGGAAATAGCCAAATTCAATCCGAAGGGCATCATCCTGTCGGGCGGCCCGGAATCCACCGTAGAAGAAAATTCGCCGCGTGCACCGCAGGAAGTTTTCGACAGCGGCTTGCCGATTCTGGGCATTTGCTATGGCATGCAGACGATGGCGATGCAGCTCGGTGGGCAGGTAGAAGCAGGGCATCATCGTGAATTCGGTTATGCCGAAGTTGAAGTAGTCTCTTCCTGTGCTTTGCTGGATGACTTGAAAGATCACCCAGGCTCACCGCCGCGTCTGGATGTCTGGATGAGCCACGGCGACCGCGTGACCCAGATTCCGGAAGGCTTCGAAATCACCGCTCGCACCGGCAACGTGCCGATCATCGGCATGAGCGACGAAACCAAAAAATGGTATGGCGTGCAATTTCATCCGGAAGTGACGCACACCAAATCCGGCGAAGCGATGTTGCGCCGGTTCGCGGTCGATATCTGCGGTTGCGAAACCTTGTGGACCGCCGCAAATATCATCGAAGACCAAATCGCCCGCGTGCATGCGCAAGTAGGCGACGACCATGTGTTGCTCGGTTTGTCGGGCGGCGTGGATTCTTCCGTCGTGGCTGCACTGTTGCATAAAGCGCTTGGCGATCGGCTGACCTGTGTATTCGTGGATACCGGCTTGCTGCGTCTTGAAGAAGGCGACCAGGTCATGACCATGATGGCGCAGAACATGGGCGTGAAAGTCATTCGCGTCAATGCCGCCGAGCGTTATTTCGCGGCATTAAAGGGCGTGAACGAGCCCGAAGCCAAACGTAAAATCATCGGCAAGCTCTTCATTGATATTTTCGACGAGGAATCGGCCAAGTTGCATAACGTGAAATGGTTGGCCCAGGGCACGATCTATCCTGATGTGATCGAGTCGGCCGGCAGCAAAACCGGCAAGGCCCATGTGATCAAGAGCCATCACAACGTCGGTGGTTTGCCCGACTACATGAAACTGGGTCTGGTCGAGCCTTTGCGTGAATTGTTCAAGGACGAAGTTCGTCGTATTGGTGTCGAGCTCGGCTTGTCGAAAGAAATGGTTTACCGCCATCCGTTCCCGGGTCCGGGTTTGGGCGTTCGAATCCTGGGTGAAGTGAAAGCCGAATACGCCGAATTGCTGGCGAAGGCTGATGCCATCTTTATTGAAGAACTCCGTAATTCTGGTTGGTACGACAAGACGAGCCAGGCCTTTGCCGTGTTCTTACCGGTGAAGTCGGTGGGCGTAGTCGGTGATGCCCGAGCCTATGAATGGGTGATTGCCTTGCGTGCCGTCGAGACGGTGGATTTCATGACTGCGCATTGGGCGCATCTGCCCTACGAACTTTTAGGCACGGTATCTAACAGAATTATCAATGAGTTACGTGGTGTTTCTCGTGTAGTTTATGACATCAGTGGCAAGCCGCCAGCAACCATCGAATGGGAATAAATGGCTGCGACTGACGAACAATGGATGCAGCACGCGCTCAATCTGGCGGATCGTGCCGAGCGTGAGGATGACGAGGTGCCGGTCGGTGCCTTGATCGTCGATAAAGCCGGCGAACTAATCGCCGAAGCGTGGAACCGCAATATCAGTCGGCACGACCCCAGTGCGCATGCCGAGATTCTGGCCATGCGCCTGGCTGGCGAGAAATTGCAGAATCACCGTTTGATTGGCTGTACTTTGTATATCACGCTCGAACCCTGTGCCATGTGCGCGATGGCCATGATCCATGCCCGCATCAAGCGTGTGGTCTTCGGTGCCTATGATCCGAAGACGGGAGCAGCAGGTTCGGTTTTCGATTTACTGCAGGACCCGCGCCATAACCATCGAATCGAAGTGCAGGGCGGCGTATTGGCTGAAATCGCCGGTAAAAAGCTGTCGGATTATTTTCGCGCCAAACGGCAAAAAGCTAATCCATCTCTTCCTTGATCTCGTCGTCAAAACTTTTGACAGCGGCGAATACTTCACGCCCTAGGTAAAAGACGGCGCCGAGCAAAAAACACATGCCGACGATGCCGATGATCGTTGGCAGCACCGAGAGTCGGTTACCGCTCAAGGTATCGACCGCCAGTGCCAGACTCGTGCCAATAAACGAGCCCAAGGCGAAATAGAGATAGAGGCAGGCACGCAAAAGATAATTGCTCCGCTTCCGATGCCGCTGAATTTGCAATTCACGTGCCGGTTGGTCGCGAGTACCGGCTTTCCAGTTCGCCATGAGGACCCGCAAGCGATCGACCACCCTCGCCAGGCGATTGTTCGCGGACAACAGAAGTGAACCGGTTGCCGCCATCAAGATTGCCGGCGCCAAAAGCGAATTGAGGATGTGATAGCTATTGTTCAATTTGTTTCCGCGCGAGGTGGCCGTTTAATTTGTTACAGTAAAACAAATTCAAGGGAAAAGCATGATGACGACTGATGACGAAAGCCAACGCCTGATCTGGATCGATCTGGAAATGACCGGGCTTGATCCCGATACCGATGTCATTATCGAAATTGCCACTTTGGTTACCGACAAGGATCTCAATATTCTGGCAGAAGGTCCGGAACTGGCAATCAAACAACCACTCGAAACTCTCGAAGCGATGGATGATTGGAATCGCGGTACACATCAAAGATCGGGCCTCTGGCAACGCGTGTTGGATAGCCAGATCACGACTGCTCAGGCCGAAGTCCAGACCATCGAATTCCTGTCGAAATGGGTGGGGGCCAATAAATCTCCCATTTGTGGCAACTCCATTTGCCAGGATCGCCGCTTTCTCGTTCGCGGCATGCCCAGGCTTGAACGTTATTTTCACTACCGCAATCTGGATGTTTCAACCCTGAAAGAACTGTGCCGTCGCTGGTCGCCTGATTTGCTTTCTGGCCTGGTCAAAACAGGCGCCCATACAGCACTTTCCGACATTCGCGAATCGGTAAAAGAACTCGCCTATTATCGACAATACATGGGTAAACTGGGCGGGTTAAGCTAAACCGCTCGAGTGCAGGGGACACGGATGCGTTGTTTGAAACATTTAATCGTCTTGGCATTGATACTGATGGCATTGCCGGCATTCGCGCTCGACAAAAAGCCGCTGGCCGCCTATTCGCGGGAAGCCTGGACGACGCGTGATGGTTTGCCACACAACCAAGTCAATTCGATAACGCAAACGCCGGAAGGTTATTTGTGGTTTGCGACCTGGGAAGGTCTGGTGCGCTATAACGGCCAGGATTTCCGCATTTTTACCCCGCAAAATGTTCCCGCCTTGCAAGATCATGGTATTCGCCATGTCAGCGTCGGCTCCAATGGCCGATTGATTGTGGCGACCTCGCGCGGCGGAGTTTCGGTCTTGCAGAAAGATTTGTGGCGCACCTATAGCCAGGCTGAAGGGCTACCGCAAAACGAAACCATGTCCGCGATCGAGGACAGCCAGGGAGCTATCTGGGTGGCCCATGAAAGCAAGGGCATATCGCGTATCGATGCTCTGGGCAAAGTGACGACTTATGGCATGCGACAAGGACTGCCTTCCGAACGCATGTATGCCATTTTCATGGACCAGAACAAGGTCATCTGGGGTGGTAGTTCAAGCGGGCTGGTACGAATTGAAAACAATCGCGTACAGAGTTTCCGCGAAGCCGATGGCCTGCCGGCCGGCGCGATTTATGCCATGTTGGCGGCACCGGAAGGCGGCCTGTATCTCGGGACGCATCACGGACTGTATTTAGGCCGCAATGGAAAGTTCACCAAAGTAACTACCGATTTCCCTGACGAAGCTATTATCAGCCTGGACCTCGATAGCGAATCGAATTTGTGGATGGGAACGGTCAATCGCGGCATTTTGCGCTTTGGCCGTCGTGGTCTGGAGAGTCTGGATGCCACTCAGGGGCTTCCGAACAATCGTGTAGGTGCGTTGTACAACGACAGGGAAGGGAATATCTGGGCGGGTACGAATGCGGGTTTGGTACGTTTTGCTGATACACCCTTTGTCACTTACGACAATTACCAAGGGCTCAGTGACAATTATGTCCGTGCTCTGGCGCAAACTGCAGATGGCAGTGTGATGGTGGGAACCTCGCGTGGCTTGAATCGCTACTTCGAAGAAAAAATCACGGCAATCAAGGACGACCCAAGCCTCAGCAACGATGCCATTCTCAGTTTGGCACCGGCCAAAGATGGCAGCTTGTGGGTCGGCATGTATTCGACTGGCTTGATCAATTGGAAAAACGGAGTAGTCCGGGAAAGCGTCAATCAGACCAGTCCGCTTTTCGGTTCGCAAATACGAGCGCTGCATGAAGATCGCAATGGTTATCTATGGGTGGCCACGTCCCGCGGTCTGTATCGTAAAAAAGGTAGTGAGCTGAAGCATTACGGCATGGCCGATGGGCTGCCGAGAGACTTCATCATGAGTATTCATGAGGCCAAAAATGGCCGGATCTGGATCGGTACGGCCAATGGTCTTGGTTTTATTGATGGCGAGAAAGCAGGATCCGTTGATATTTCCGCTTACTTGGCTTCGCAGGATGTTTTCGGGTTCAGCGAAGATGCCGACGGCACGCTCTGGATAGCGACGGATCGGGCGGTATTGCGATTACGCAACGGAAAAATTTCAGCCGTCGGAACCAAAAACGGAATTCCGGTCGCCACCATTTTCCAGATTGTTACCGATACCTACGGCAATTTCTGGCTGACATCGAATCGCGGCGTTATCTACGTCAAACGCAATGAAATGGAAGCGGTTGCCGACGGTAAGTCGGAAAAACTTAATTCGGTAAGTTTTGCCGAGGCCGATGGCATGGCCAGCGCACAATGCAACGGCGGTGCCGGGCCAGCAGCGATACGTGCCAAAGACGGCAGCATCTGGGTGGCCACAGCGAAGGGCCTTTCTGTCGTACAACCCGATGAACTCGCACGCTACCAGCTCGCACCGCCGCCGGTGGTAATTGAAAACGTGATGGTGAATGACCAGATTGCCGATGCCGATGGTGATTTGATTTTGCCCTCGGATACGAAAAAACTCGAAATGGCTTACGTCAGTCTGAGTTACCGTACTCCTGAACAAATTCGTTATCGTTACCGCCTAGAAGGCTTCGACGAAGACTGGATCGAACGCGAGCAACTGCGCAATGTCCAGTTCACCAATTTGCCGCCTGGCCGCTACACCTTCAAGGTCAGCGCAGCACAGCGGGGAGGTCCTTGGAGCCCCGAAAGTGCCAGCCTCAAGTTTGAAATCAAACCCAGGCTCTATCAACGATCGTGGTTTATTCCCGTCGTTGTTATTGCGCTCGCCTTGTTCCTATACAGCGTTTACCGTGCTCGGGTTCGCCAGCTTGAAGCGCGTGAACTGGAACTCAGCGGGATCGTTGATGAGCGTACCCGTGCATTGAGCGAAAAAAATATCGAACTTGAAAAATTGAATTTACGGATCAGCCAGCAGTCCGAGGCATTCGAGCAGCAGGCACGTACGGATTCACTGACAGGCCTGCCCAATCGTCGCAGCATGGACGAAAAACTGCAGGAAGCTTTCAAGACTGCCGTAAGTGGCGAGCAACCCCTGTGTTTCGCACTTCTTGATGTCGATCATTTCAAGCAAGTCAATGACAGTTACTCGCATGATGTCGGCGACCAGGCGCTGAAAGTCATCGCCGAGACGATGAAACGCGTTATGGGGGTCGAACATGCCGGCAAATGGGCCGGGCTGCGCGGGGATGAATTGACGGCGCGTTGGGGCGGTGAAGAATTCGCGCTCCTGTTCCCAGATCAAGATCTGGAAAGTGCCCGCGCCAAATGCGAGAAAATCAGGTTGGCGATACAGTCAATCGATTGCAACTTCTTCGCACCTGGCTTGAAATTGGCGGTCAGTATCGGTATCAGCGAACGCACCGGATTATCGCATCACGAAAAACTGGCATCCAAGGCCGATGTAAAACTATACGAAGCCAAACGCAATGGCAGGAACCAGGTAGTGGGTTAAAACTCTTGAAGACAGAGTGCTGCAGTAGGCCGGAACAGAACAGATTTATGAGAGAAATGCCGCAAATTCATCCGATAGTGGTGACTTAACGCAAGTGGTCACGTCAAATTGCCATGCCCCATCAGGACGACACCGTTACTTCATCACTCAAGCCATCGATCTTGTTGTGATGATGGATATGCATGTGCTGCTGGGGGTGCGCCGTTTTGAAACCCTGTTCACTCAATTGCTGCCAGCATTGTTCCAGCAAATAGGCTTTCAGCGCGCCCAGATCGGCGGCGGCCAGCCAGACACGAAGTTGCAATTCAACATGGTTGTCAGCCAACTGTGCGACAACAACTTCCGGTGGCGGTTCGGATAAGACCTGAGCGTGGCTCTGTGCGATGTGGAGCAGTGATTTTCTGGCGACTAACATATCGTCGCCGTAAGCGATCTTGACCGATATATCGAGCCGACGGACGCCACGCACCGTGAAATTGATAATGGGGACGGCAGTAATCTGGCTGTTGGGAAGAATGATTTGCCGGTTGTCCTGGGTATGCAAAAACGTCTGGAAAATACGCACGCTGTCTACTATGCCTTCGATTCCCGCGACCTGAACATAATCACCGCTGTGGAACGGTCGCAGCACAATCAGCATGACACCCGATGCAATATTCGACAGCGAATCTTTCATGGCCAAACCGATGGCCAGACCTGCCGTACCAAGCACAGCTAACAACGAGGTGGTTGGAACACCGGCGAAATCAAGGGCAGCGATACAAACCACCACAATGCAAATCGCATAGACCAAATTGCGCAGAAAACTGCGCAAAATGGTTTCAACATCGAAACGCTGCAAGACTCTTTCGAAGGCGCGGGCAACCCAGCGCGACAGCCAGATACCGACGACCGCAATGCTTACCGCGATCAATCCACGCACCAGCCACTGGTGCTGCCCTAGTTCGGCCAAGACAGCGTCAAATGCTTTCATGCGAGATCAGGAAGCCTTCAGCTTTGCGAGGCGCAGCCATGTATCGACCACGGTATCCGGATTCAGCGACACCGATTCGATTCCCTGTTGCATCAGCCAATCGGCAAGGTCCGGATGATCGCTGGGGCCTTGTCCGCAAATGCCGATGTATTTGCCTTTTGCTCGGGCGGTGCTAATCGCCATCGACAATAATTTTTTCACTGCGGGATTTCGTTCATCGAACAAATTGGCCACGATGGCCGAATCGCGATCCAGACCGAGCGTCAGCTGGGTCAGGTCGTTCGAGCCAATCGAGAAACCATCGAAAATTTCAAGGAACTCCTCGGCCAGCAGGGCATTGGATGGCAGCTCGCACATCATGATGATCTTCAAGCCGTTTTCGCCGCGACGTAGTCCGTTTTGCGCCAGCACTTCAATGACTTTCCGGCCTTCTTCCAGTGTGCGGACAAATGGAATCATCACCCAGGCATTGCTCAGGCCCATCGTGTCACGTACGCGCTTGAAGGCTTCGCATTCCATCGCGAAACAATCTGCGAAACTCGGGTCGACATAACGCGACGCGCCACGGAAACCAATCATCGGATTTTCTTCATGAGGCTCGTAGTTTTTGCCCCCGATCAGGTTGGCATATTCATTCGATTTGAAATCGGACAAACGGACGATGACCGGATTCGGTGCGAATGCCGCCGTGATGGTGGCGATGCCTTCGGCCAGACGGTCCACATAGAATGAACGCGGGCTCTCGTAACCTGCCATTTTTTCGCGGATGCGCTGCTTGGTCGCTGCATCTTGTTTGTCGAATTCCAGCAATGCCTTGGGATGGACACCGATATTGCTGTTAATGATCATTTCGAGTCGCGCCAGACCAACGCCGGCATTGGGCAGCATGGCAAAATCGAATGCCCGTTCGGGGTTCGCGACATTCATCATGATTTTCATCGGAGCCGGCGGCATTTGCGCGAGATCGGTAGTCGTTCGTTCAAACGACAAGGCACCATCATAAATAAAACCGGTATCACCCTCTGCGCACGATACGGTTACGTGCTGCCCATCGAGAATTTTCTCCACCGCATTCCCGGTTCCCACCACGGCAGGAACGCCCAACTCACGGGCGATAATTGCCGCATGGCAAGTGCGCCCGCCACGATTGGTAACGATGGCGGAAGCACGTTTCATGACAGGTTCCCAATCGGGATCGGTCATGTCGGCGACCAGCACATCGCCCGGTTGAACATGATTCATATCGGCAAGAGAGCGGACAACCCGGGCGACACCCGAGCCAATCTTGTGTCCGATGGAACGACCTTCGGAAATCACCTTGCCGGTCTCATTCAATGTGAAGCGTTCAATCTGGGTTGCCTTGCCGCGTGATTTAACGGTTTCAGGACGCGCTTGCACGATATAAATCTTGCCGGTATTACCATCCTTGGCCCATTCGATATCCATCGGGCGCTGATAATGTTTTTCGATCACCAAAGATTGCCTTGAAAGCTCTTCCACATCGGCATCGCTGATGGAGAACCTGGATTGCAATTCAATCGGCGTCGGCTCGGTGCGCACGCGTTCACCGGCGACATCGGAATACACCATCCGAATTTGTTTCGAGCCCAAAGTCCGACGAAGAATCGCAGGTTTACCATTCGCCAAATTGGGTTTGTAGGCATAGAACTCGTCAGGATTCACCGCCCCCTGAACCACCATTTCGCCCAGACCGTAGCTGGAGGTGACGAAAACGACATCGCGGAAACCCGATTCGGTGTCGAGCGTAAACAAGACACCCGATGCTCCGATATCGGAGCGCACCATCAGCTGGATACCAGCCGACAGGAAGACATCTTCATGCTTGAAACCGTGGTGCACGCGATAGGCGATGGCACGATCGTTGTAAAGCGATGCAAATACTTCCTTTACCTTGGCGACAACATCCTCTTCGCCGGTGACATTCAAAAAGGTTTCCTGCTGCCCGGCAAACGATGCATCCGGCAAATCTTCAGCTGTCGCGGAGGACCGGACGGCAACTGAAATTTCCTGCGCTCCGGCTTCGGAGCACATGGTTTTGTAGGCAGTGCGAATCGCGGCATCGAGTGCAGGCTGGAGCGGGGCATTCATCACCCAGCTACGGATTTCCGCACCGGCCTTGACCAGCTCATTCACGTTTTCCACATCCAGCTTCGCCAGACGTTCTTGCATGCGCTCGGTCAATTTGTTGACCTGAATGAATTCGCGATAGGCGTCTGCGGTAGTCGCGAAACCGCCGGGTACCGACACGCCCAACTGGCTTAAATTCCCGATCATCTCGCCGAGCGAGGAGTTTTTCCCGCCGACCTGGGCCAAATCGGAAAGACGCAATTCGTGAAGCCAAAGGACGTAAGCGCTCAAGTGAGACTCCAAAGGATAGGGCAGCGAAGCCGCTATTATCTCGCGCCAAGCCACGCAAGCCAAATCTATTTGACTCAGGCAATATAGCTTCACTTTATTTTGCGAGCGACGAGATGCCAAGACCGGTATTTTTTATCTCTGACGGCACCGGAATCACCGCCGAAACCATTGGTCACAGCTTATTGACGCAATTCCCGGGCGTGGAGTTTCAGACCCGTAGAATCGCGTTCGTCGACAATGCCGACAAGGCAAGAGAGGCTGTTGCGCAGATTTACGCAGCCGGGCTGGAGATGAAGAAGAAACCCATTGTGGTGAATACGGTCGTGGATAGCCAATTGACGGCAATTCTTGCCGAGAGCGGAGCTTTCATGATGGACGTATTTGCGCCTTTTATTGCGCCATTAGAGCAGGAACTCGAAACTTTGCACCAACCACGTGTTGGACAGGCGCATGGCATGGTTGATTTTGCTGCCTACGAGGCGCGAATCAACGCCACTAATTATGCCTTGACCCATGATGACGGCATTGATCTGGATTATGGTGAAGCCGATCTGATCTTGGTCGGTGTTTCGCGTTCCGGCAAGACACCTACCTGCCTGTATCTCGCTCTGCATTACGGCGTGAAAGCGGCCAATTATCCGCTGACCGAAGAAGATCTGGAAAACGACGAAATGCCCAAGCGACTGCAGGCCCATCGCCGTAAATTATTCGGATTGACGATTGATCCAGTACGTTTGCAGCAAATTCGCACCGAACGCAAACCCAATTCCCGCTATGCCACCATCGAGCAATGCCGCAAGGAAGTTGCCATCGCCGAGGCCTTGTTCAGAAACCAGCAATTGCCGCATCTGAGCACAACACACACATCCATCGAAGAAATCGCGAGCAAGATATTGGCGCAATTCGGCATTGAAAAACACATGTACTAATCCGTGCCGAATATTCAGGGCAGGGCAGATGTTTTCATCCGTCAGTGCTAGCATCCGCTTATGTCGAAATTTAATCGCCCAGTTCCTTTGCCCCGAATCAGCCGGTTAAGCTGGTTGATGGGCTTGTATGGGGAAAACTATGAACGTGCCGAAAACCTATTCAATACCGCCGACTTAAAAGCGGGCCGTTACCAGTCCCGCGGACATGACGGGCTCGCCTTACAACTTGACGTCATTGAGGTGCATGCCTACACGCTTGAACTGAAACTCAGTTATGACTTGCTGGATCCAGTCTCCGGACAACCCGATCCATCCGCCTTTATCCGCGTATATCGCGACACGCAACAATGTGAAGTCACCCATTGTTATGTGGGTCGCCAATGGCAGGATGTTTTGGGATTAAGGCCTTCCACCAAAGTCATGGTTGGCCATCGTCTGCGCATGAATAGCTTTCTCAATAAGTGGCTCGACTATCTGGATATCCAGGGACATGCGCCACACACCTTGTTGCGAGCCGATGAAAAATTATTGGCAGCAAACGCTTGACGAAGTGCAGGGCGATCTTTACAATTCCGCTTCTCCATTTATGGGGCTATAGCTCAGCTGGTAGAGCACTTGCATGGCATGCAAGGGGTCAACGGTTCGACTCCGTTTAGCTCCACCAGATGTAGTTTTTTCAAAAAGTTTAGCGTGTCCCCATCGTCTAGAGGCCTAGGACACATCCCTTTCACGGATGCGACCGGGGTTCGAATCCCCGTGGGGACGCCACCTAATCAGTGGCGATTCGATAAAAACCCAGCCCAGGCTGGGTTTTTTATTGCCTGAAATAAAATAGTATGTGATACGCAAATACGGGCTGAAGGCATGCATTCAAATTTCCAGACAGTATTTGGGTTGAAGGCTAATCAGGCTGCCGTAAAAAACTCCCGCTTGGCGGTCGCAAACCTCGAGCTGCTGGCACAGGATTCGCTAATCAAGGATTTGAATTGGCTCAGTGAGGCAGAGCGGGTTCGTTATCATTCGATAAGCTCTGTATCCAGAAAAAGACAGTATCTTGCAGGCCATTATTCGATTAGAAGATTAGCCAGTAGCATGTTCCAGTGCAGCGCATCCAATTGGGATTACCATCAAGCTGCGTCCAATATCCGATTCTTGAGAAGCGCGTTACCAGAGTTGCCCGACCTACATGTTTCGATAAGTCATTCAGGCAAGTGGCTAGCGGCGGCTGTTTCCCAGAGCCCGATTGGCATCGATATTGAAGGCTACGGCAAATCCAGAAATTGGCTGGCTATCGCCCGGCATATTTTTTCCGAGGATGAAATTGTGCATCTTGAAGCCTGTGAGTCCGGAGAACTGGAACAATATTTTTATCTCTACTGGACTATGAAGGAGTCCAGCGCCAAGCAATATGGTTTGGGGTTGAAAAAGCACGATACCCGGCGGCTAAGGCCAGTTGCATTGGTGGAAACAGATAATAGAACCGGCGACATTCTGCACAGTTGGCAGTGCCCAGAATATGTTCTGTCGGTTTCGCTGGATGAGAAACAGAATATAGAGATCGGCGGCCTCCAACTGCCAGCACATCATCGAATGTGGCGAAATCTTATCTAGCGACTATGAATTTGGCCTAGACGGGGCTAGAAGAGCGTTAAAGCCAGCCCATACTCGATTCTTGCTACTTTACATAATATACATTATGCGAAGTCAATCATAACCCTGTAAGGCGCTACGGCAAGACTTCAAAAGCACTGAAACCCTTTCCCATCACGGCTCAGCGCTTCGCTGCTGCCCGTGCTGGATGCTTCCTGACCATCGAGCAAACCGCGAAATTATTGCGGGTGTCCGAACGCACCTTACATAATTGGGAAGCTGGCCGTGTTCGTATTCCTTACGCGGCTTACAAACTGATTCGAATTCTTCGCGGCTACGAATTACCTGGCGATGCATGGAAAGGCTATCGCCTCATCGGTGATACTTTGTGGTCGCCGGAGAATCTTCCCTTTCATGCGGGCGATGCTCGATGGTGGTCACTGACTGCTCAAATGGCCCACGAATATCGCCGGCAATCCAAGGCAAAACAGGATCAGCGAAGGGCCGAGAACGGAGCGCCAGCGAAGGTCGAGAACCTGCGCACTACCCCTAAACTTCTGAAATCTTCTGCGGACAACAAATCGGGCGCTTCGGTGGGAAGGGGCCGATTTACGTCCGTGCCCTCTGGGCTTGTCTCTTTAACAACAAGTCAGACGGAAACATCAAAAAACCAGCAAAAATGCGGCTTCCAGCCATCGGCTAGGGCCGATGTCCGGAGCCAGCCGCAGGCTCAAGCAGGGGGTCTGGCATGAATACGGTCGTTTCCCTGCCCCAAAAAACTCCAGATTTGCCGGTCGGCCCTCTGGCCCTAGTTTTGCGTCGATTTGAGGTCTTGGAACAAACTGAGGGCTTCTGTGATCGTGTCGCTCTGGCGTCTGAATTCATGGTTGATTTGTTTACTCTTGGTGCCGTTGAGGCCATTACTCCTGACCAACAAGTTGCCATTCTTCGGCGGCTTCGGTCGGTGCTTCAAAGCGATCTCGGCGCTGTCACGGCTGACGATGCGGCCCTTTCGCTTGTCGGGGGTGCCTCATGATTCCTCGCCCTCAATCAGCCCCTACGGAGCAATTCCGCAGGCTTCGTCCTGCTGAACGGCGGCGCATTGCCTCAGACATCCTGTCGGCCTTAACCCAGCTATACCGCACCCTTCTGGCTCAGCGCACCGAATACACAGGCTTGCGAGGCTTGATTGCCTATGTTTCGATTAAACAGGATTTGGAGGCTTCCATTGTCCTCTGGCGGCGTGAAATGCATCGTGCCGCATGGCAATCCAACAACAAAAAAAGCACTTCGGGTGCAGGGCGGAGCCCTGCGATTAAGGCACATGGATGTGCCGCTTTTGCTTCAAAAGCTGGGAGCTTTGCTCAGGCATTAAATCGAAGCGGTAACGCTGGGAAGGTGGCGACGTGAGTTCGCGCCCTCTCCTGCTGACCTGCTTTTTTTTACCCAACCGAGGAAAGAATTTCCAATGAAAAAACATTCACGCATCTATACATTATGCGAAGTGCGACATTTGCCTCTACAAGCATTTAAAGGCTCTCGAGTCGCTCCCCTCAAGCTTGCCGCCTATCCCAAATACCGTTTTAGTCCACGCATTATCTTAGGCTGCCTCAATGTGTCCGAGGCTAATCTCAGCAATATTCTGGCGGCTTCCGGTGTGGCGATGTCGATCCCCAATTCACTTTCCACAGGCCAATCTGCATCCAGATGCAAATACCGATCACGCAATTGGTCTTCCATCATCGATTGCACATGCTGCTGCTGGACCGAGATTAGCGACAGGATCAATCGACCATCAGACAGCCATTCGACGGCGCCGTCTTTTTCACTGAGCTTGCTCATGGGTCTGTAATTTGCGGTCGCAGTGCCAATGGACAGCATCCTGATTCTTGAAGGCGAAACCTTCATGAAATTCTCCGCCTCGTGCATGGCGATCAAATCCGGGGCCACAGCGAACATGCCGCCGTCGGCGTAAAGCTCGCTACCGATCTTTATCGACGGAAAATAAGTCGGTGCCGCCGATGTGGCCATGGCGACACTGGCCGCACGGATGCCTTCGTCGCCACGGGAACCTGGCGCATGCGGCGTCTTGAATACTTTGGTGGTGCAGTTGGTGATGTTGACCGCTGGTACAACAATTGGATGTATGGCTTCACCGAGTGTTTTGCGGCCCAAATGAGTAACCAGAGCCTTGTTCAGCGCGATACCGTTGTATTTGGGCCCGAGTACCGAACGTGTGAGATCCCTCAACCGGGAAACGGGATTTGTCGGCAAGGAGCGACCGGAAAATATCTTGGTACCGTTTTCCAGGAATAGCTGCTTGATCTTGGCCATCGGGATTTCGTAGGCAAGGGCGATGGCGAGGATTCCACCGACCGAGGTGCCGGCGATCAGGTCGAAACGGCGTCCCAATGGTTCACCAACCTGCTCTTCCAGTTCTGCCAATACTCCGGCGGTGTACAAACCGAGATAACCGCCGCCTGCGAGCGACAGTATCTGGAAAGGTTTTTCGTTGTCGTTATCGGCCATGTCCCGAAGTATGTCAGTGATTTGAAATGCCGCAACATGGACATTCTTCGTCCACCGGTATTCGCAGTTCGCTGAAGCGCATTGACAGTGCATCAAATTGTAGCAAACGGCCGCTAAGCGTTTGCCCAATACCAAGAATGATCTTGATGGCTTCGGTGGCTTGCAGCAAACCCATCACGCCCGGCAGCACGCCTAGCACACCTGCTTCGGCACAATTGGGTGCATCTTCGCCATTGGGTGCTTCGGGAAACAGACAGCGATAACATGGCGCAGAACCACGCTGGCGACCGGCATCGAAAACGCTCATTTGTCCGCTAAAACGTTGAACGGCCGCATACACCAGCGGCTTGGCCAATTCGACGCAGGCATCGTTCAATAAATAGCGGGTTGGGAAATTATCCGAACCATCAATGACGACGTCAGCGTCCGCAATGATGCTGCGGACATTGTCGGTATCCAATCTGGCTTGTTGCGTCCGGATTTTTATCCTTGGATTCAATGCATGCATGCTTGCCGCAGCTGAATCCACTTTTGGGCTTCCGATGCTCGCCTCGGTATGCAGGATTTGCCGTTGCAGATTACTTTTATCCACCAAATCGTTATCGATGATGGTGATGTTTCCGACACCCGCAGCAGCTAGATAATAAGCGGCGGGTGAACCCAAGCCACCTGCCCCGATCAACACGATATGAGCCTGCTCGAGTTTTTTCTGCCCAGCGATGCCGACTTGCGGCAGGCGCAAATGCCTGGCGTAACGTTCGGTAAAATCCTGGTCGAGATTGTTATCTTCGCGTGGCAATTGTTCCGTTGACCAGCGCTGGAATCCACCGAGCACATTGAATAAATTGCTATAGCCAAGTGCGGCAAGTTTTTCTGCCGCCAACATCGAACGCATGCCGCTGCCGCAGATCAGCAACACCTTGTGATCGTAATTCGGGATATACGCAGTCGGATCCTGTTCCAGTCTTGCTCTCGGAATCGCCAATGCGTTCCTGGGCAAGCCCAGTGCATGTTCATCGGGTTCGCGCACATCAATCAACATCGCGCCATCGGCCTGCATGGAAACCGCTTGTGCAGGTGTGATGTCGGTGATGATGTTTTTCATCGAATCAGGACAACCAGCGGCCATATGGCAAAACGCGCATCATGGCACCGGCGGCAATATTGCCTTCGCCTTCTGGCAACATGATGAGGGCATTAGATTCAGCAGCTGCACGTAGCCGATGCGATCCGGTAGCGGCGTTAGGCGTAACCGAAATCATGCCCTGATTGTCGATATGCAAATCGCCGCGCATGAATTCCAGCCTTGCATGTTGCTTGGTGATGCTTTGCGAAAGCTGGGCACGCAAGAGACTGCGTGGCTCCGCCCTGCCCTGAAGCCCGTCCAGCAAACGGCGGCCGAGACTTAAAAATGTCGCCAATACGGAAACCGGGTTGCCGGGCAAACCTAAAAACAAAGTCTTGCCGACTTGGCCAAACAACAATGGCATACCGGGTTTCATGCGGACTTTCCAGAAATGGATTTGTCCGTGTTGTTCCAGAAACGCCGGGAGATAATCTTTTTCGCCGGCGGATACGCCGCCGCAAGTAATAACGACGTCGAATGAAAACGCGGCGTCCCGCAATGCGGTTTCGATACGAGCAGGATCATCGGGCAAGACCGGCCAGGCAACCGGTTCCAGGCCTTCGGCGATCAACAAATTTTGCAGCAACACGCGATTGCTGTCATAAATCTGGCCTGCCTGTAGTGGTTGTCCGGGCGCTTGCAATTCATCGCCGCTGGTAAAGATCGCCACGGTCGGGCGTGTGGCGCAAGCAACATCGTGCAAACCCACCGCCGCGAGCAGACTGATTCTTGCGGCTTTCAATACCTGCCCGGCTTTCGCGATATTGTCATCGATGGCGACATCTTCACCGGCACGTCGAATATTGGAGCCGAACTTGACCGGCGCATGGAATTTCACGCTGCCCTGCTCTTCGCTGCTGTCTTCCTTGATCGCAATGGTGTCAGTGCCTTCGGGCAACATCGCACCCGTCGTAATGCGGACACACTGGCCTTTTTCGATCACAAAACCTTTCGGCGGCCCCGCAAATTGTTCGCCGATGATTTCGAAGCCGGTTTTAGCGTATTCGTTAAGGTCTTCCGCACGCAGTGCGTAACCATCCATCGCGGCATTATCAAAGTTTGGCAATGTGACCGTGGAGATGATGTCCTCGGCCAAAACACGGTTCAATGAACGCGCCAGCGGTACGCGTTCGACACCTAAACGATTCGCAGCAGCGACATCGTCAATGATGGTCTGTGCGTCGGAAAAACTGATTCTTTGAGGATATGTCGAGTTCACAGGGTATTAAAATCTTCGGGGGTGTTTAGATTACCGATTTGGATGTCGGTGCGGTCAATAATTTTAAAATTTAATTTCGCAAGGACTGAATGAACGGCCTTTTCCTGCCCATCAAGTGCCTGTCTAACGGTGGACAGGCAACTGTTGACGTGCCATAAGGCAAACAATGGTTGCATACCATCGCTGTCGCGTAGCTGAGTGCCGGGTGCTTCCGGATAATCGAGCCATTGTTCGATCAGCCTCACAGGGATATTTTTGATATCGACTGGAATGGTCAACAGGTATTCGCTCTCGCAGGCATCCAGTAATGCCTCAATACCAGCGAGCGGTCCAGAAAACGCAGTGCGCTTGTCGAACACGGGATTAATATTCATTGCCGCATAACGCTCATCCGGTTTGCGGGCACTGATGTATTTCCCGGCGAAGCGCATCTGAAGTTTGTCCAGAATGCGCTCGCAAAGGAATTTATCTTCATGGCGGACAAAGGCTTTGTCCGCACCATTCAGGCGCGAACCGCGACCACCTGCCAGTATGCCTAGACTGATGCTTTCGTAAAACTTCACTTGCGCTTGGCGTGTCTCATCAAACGTTGGCGTGACTTGACTTGTTTTTCGGTAAGCACGTTCTTCTTGCCTTCAAACGGATTCACGCCTTCCTTGTAGATGAATTGCACCGGCGTGCCGCTGAGTTTGAAACGTTTGCGGAAAAAGTTTTCGAGATAGCGTTTATAGCTTTCCGGCAATTTTTTCAGACGCGTGCCATGCACTATAAAGGTTGGCGGATTAGTGCCGCCCGGATGCACGAAACGAAGTTTGGCTACGTGGCCATTTTGAACCGGTGGCGGATTGGTTTCAGTCGCTATTTCCAGAGCCTTGTTGACTTCTGAAGTACCGAAAACGCGGGTTGCCGATTCATGGGCGCGATTGATCGCCTTGAATAATTCCAGCATGCCGGTGCCGTGCTTGGCGGAAATCGTGACGCGTTCTGCCCAAGTGCAGAACGACAGTTTGCGTTCGAGCATTCCCATCGTCTGGTCGCGTTGGTATGAACTCTGTCCATCCCACTTGTTGACGGCGATAACCAGTGCCCTGCCCGCTTCCAGTACATGGCCAAGTACGGTTGCATCCTGTTCGGTAACGCCCTCGCCGGCATCGAGCATGACGACTGATACCTGTGCGGTTTCTATCGATTGCAGTGTCTTGAACGTGCTGAAAATTTCTACCGCTTCTTCGACTTTCGAGCGGCGGCGCAACCCGGCGGTGTCGATCAGTTTGTATTTTTTGCCATCGCGAACCATGTCGACCGAAATGGAATCGCGCGTCGTACCGGGCACATCGGAGGCAATGACGCGCTCTTCTCCGAGCAAACGATTGACTAAGGTCGACTTGCCGACATTCGGGCGACCGATGAATGCCAGGCGAATTTCGTCCGGATCGGTTTCGCTTGAAGCATCAGCATCTTCCTTGGAAGGCTGAGGCAGTTTCGATTTGATGACTTCGAGCAATTGCGGAATGCCGCGTTGATGCGCGGTAGCCGTCGCTATTTTTGTTTCGATACCGAAACGTGAATATTCATTGATGGCGGCGGTTTCATCCACGCCATCGGTTTTATTGACCACCAATACGATCTGCTTTCCGCTGCGTCGGAGCCAAGGAAGAATATTTTGATCCATCGCACTCGGGCCTTCGCGGCCATCGACGACGAATAAAACCAGATCGGCCTCGTCGACAGCAGCTCGCGATTGTTTCGCGGTTGCGCCGGCAAGGCCTTCTTCATCACCCGACAAACCGCCGGTATCGCAAACGATAAACGGCAGATTGTCGATCAATCGGCAAAAACCGTAATTGCGATCACGCGTTACACCCGGCTCATCATGGACAAGCGCATCACGCGTACGCGTCAATCCGTTAAATAATGTGGACTTGCCGACGTTAGGCCGTCCGACCAAGGCTACCATCGGCAATATCATTATTGATCCAATTTATAGGCTGCTAATTCGCCTTCTGCGGTCAAGGCGTAAAGCACGCCTTCACTGGAAATGACGGGGGTGCCACGCAAGTAGGCATTCTGCACGCGTACACGGGCAACGATTTCACCCGTGTCGAGTTTCATCCAGTGCAAATAACCTTCCAGATCACCGACAACCACATAATTGCCCTGGATAACCGGCGTAGTGAGCATGCGGCGTTGCAGGTCTTCCTGCTTCCACGTACCGGAACCGTCAACGCGACTCAAGCCATGAATAACACCCTGCTTGTCGGAAACAACGATGGTGCTTTCACTCATCGCCAAACCGCCATAGCTGCCAATGTCCCGCGACCAGATCGGGCGGCCATTATTCAATGCGAGCGCCATGCTTTCGTTGTGGAAACTTGTCGCAAATACCGCGTCGCCACCCACCTGGATTTCGCCATCGATATCTGCAGCGCGATCAAGTTCGGTACGACCGTCCGGGCTCGCCACCACTTGTTCCCAACCTTGCAGACCATCAGCTGTGCGAAGCATCACGACGGTGCCATCTTCATACCCGGCATAAATGACACCAGTGCCCATTACCGGGCTACCATTGCCACGCACACTCAGAGTGGGCATTGCACGATCGAAAACCCATTTGCGGGTACCGTCGGCAACATCAAAACCGAAAATACGACCATCGCCACTGCGAACGATGACACGATCATCTGCAACCAATGGGGCACTGACGACTTCGGAAGTAATTTTCGCAGCCCATTTTTTGCTGCCTGTCTCGGCATCGAGTGCAATCACTTCACCATTGCGACCACCGACGACAACCAATCCACCACCAACACCAGGACTACTCGTCAGGCCGGTCTCGGTTGAATGCTTTCGCCAGAACAGCAAGCGGCTGCCACTGCTTTTCATTTCCAGTGCTTTGGATTCCCACACGCTCTTGCCGTTCATGGCATCCAGCGCAATCACGCGGCCATGGTCGTCAACCACATAAACTTTATTACCAGACAACGCAGGCTTTTGGCGTAACCATAGCTTGCGCTCTCCTTTACCGATATCGGTTGACCAGAGTTGTTTGACCGCAATGGCATTGGTCATTTTTTTCAATTCGGCGGGTTCAGACGCTGTGTTCTTGGAACCACCAAACCATCCCTTGACGGTCGAACAACCATTCAGCGTAAGTGCAATCAAACAAATTAAAACAATGCGTTGCAACATGGATCAAGCTCCCGGCTTAGCAGGCACAGAGCCACCTGCTTCTATAAGTTTTAATTCGATTAAATTACGAATCGGCGCTGCTTCATCCAAAGCAGTGAGCGCTTTGACATAAGCCTGGCTGGCAAGTTCCCTTTTACCAAGGGCCAATTGCGCATCGCCCCGGATTTCCTCGAGGGATGCAGGATAAATGCTCTCCTTGATGCCTGATACTGCTTTCAGTGCCAAGTCTGCCTTACCGCTGATCAATTGCAGGCGTGCGATGCGCAGTTGGAAAAGCTCCTTGACACTGGGGTCGTCGATCTTTCCGACATTAGCCTGCAGAAGCTTCAGGGCTTCGTCATTTTTCTGGGCAGACTGAAGCAGCTCGGCTTGGCGCAATACGGCGAAATTCAGATAGGGAGTATCGGAATATTTCGACTCCAGCAGTGCCAAAACGATTTTTGCTTTTGCGGTATCGGTCTTTTCGGCAGCCTGAAGGAATGCCTGGTATTGCATGCTTGCTTCGGATTTATGCTTTTCGCCATTTCCGAGCCACCATTGAGCACCGGCAATACAAGCCAGGCCAAGTGCAATCCCAGTGATCAGTGAACCGCTGTTTTCCTTGAACCAGGTTCTTACACGTTCGCCTAATTCGTATTCGTCAATTTGATGATTGGACATAATTCTCTAATCTGTTTGGCTTTAATGATATTGGTGATTGCTTGGAAATTGCTTGTTGCGTCATTGCATGGCAGTTTTGGCAATCAATGTGCCATCGCCCGCGATTTTGAAACGTGCCACATTATCTTGTTTGAATGCGCTGAAATCCATCGCCTGTCCGTTCCGAAGAATTTGTACCTGATCGGCATTTCCTATCGTCACGCTCATCAACTGATCCGCATTATATTGTTTAACAGTACCGGCGCTGATTATTCCACTTTCCACACGCTTGCCATCGGCACCGGTGATCTCTACCCAGCTATCTGCGTTCACCCGAATTTCCCATGCCTTCGTTGGCAAGGAAGAATTGATAGGTGCAATGCTGGCCATGACGGGAGCCTGATTCGAAGTCGGAGCTTGGACTTCGCCGGCATTGCTCACCGCTGCCGTGCTTGTCGTTGGCTGTGCAGGCTCAATACGAGTTTGCGCCTGGATATCCAGAGGCAATGCTTCGGTACTCTTGCCTGGTGCCTGAAAGTGCATGGCAAGCATGATCACCGAAGTAACGATAACTCCGGTTATCGCGAAATAGCCGAGTGTGCCGAGAGTTTTATCAATATCGCGTCTTACCGGCTTGTCACTCAACAACTTCATCGTCGAACTGGGTGCAGGCTCGAATTTCACTTCGCTTGCCATCGACACAGGCAATCCGAGCAATTTCAGATAGCTGGTCAGATAACTGCGAACGTAGATAGGGGCGCCGAGCTTCTGCCAGTCTTCGCGTTCGAGGGCGTCAATTACGTCGACAGGTAATTTCAGTCGCGCAGATGCGTCGCTGGCTTTCATCCCGTTCTTTTCACGGGCATGTCTCAATTGCAGACCGATGGGTTCGGCAAATAGTGTTTCTTGATAGGCGTTATCGTTCATGGCTTCTTCTGCCCCTCTCCCGTGGGCGGCTGAATTTGAGCTTGCGACAAGATATCCAACTCTTTTTGGTATTTCGCTGCAGCACGGTCGTCGCCGGCTGACTTTTCTATTTTCTGAGCAAGTTGCAACAGTGGAACATTCAATGGACCCAATGCCTCACGTCTTTGCATGAATGCACGGGCATCAAAAAAACGGGATTGCGAAAATTTTATTTCAGCCATTAATTCAAGACTTTGTCTCGAATCAGGATCGGCTATCAGCGCAGAGCGAAAGCGTTGTTCGGCAAGCATTTGGTTGCCGGCCTTGAATGCACAAAATCCTGCATTTTGAAGTGCCTGTTGCGGTATCGGATAGTTAACGTCCTTTACTGCTCTGACGAAAAGCGCATCCGCATCCGCGAGTTTGCCGCGGGAACATAAGTTGATGGCAACCGCGTTCAGCACATATCCATTTCTTGGCGACAATTTCAGGGCTTTGTCATAAGCCTGCGCGGCCTTTTTTTGCCGATTCATTTTATCGAGCACGGCGGCTTTCTGTGCGTGAACAACGCCCAGCTTGGGATCAGCCCGGACAGCGAGTTCAGCACTCGCCAATGCTTCGTCCAGTTTTCCTTTTTGCAGAAAATCCTGGGAAATCGTCATCGCCCGCTCGCCTTCATAGGACAATGCAGCTTCGGCAGGTTCAGCAACTTGTGTTTTAGCGACAGCCGGAAACGCGATTGCGACAAACATGAAAAAGAATCCGCATTTCATGGTCGACTCAAGCCGCATCACTAATTCCCTGTGCTTCCAGCTTTGCCTTGAATTCGGATTGACGACGCGTCTTGTCCATGACCTGGCCTTTCAGCTGACCACAAGCGGCATCGATATCGTCACCGCGGGTGCGACGAACCATCGTGAGTACATCATTGTCCAGAAGAATTTTCTGGAAGCCACGAATGTCTTCTTCGGTCGATCGTTCGAAACGCGTGCCCGGGAAGGGATTGAACGGAATCAGGTTGATCTTGGCAATATCGTTACGCTGAGCCTTGGCATGCAGTGCATGCACCCATTTCACCAGTTGCCGGGCTAATGCAGGCGTGTCGTTGACACCTTTCATCATCGTGTATTCGAATGTAATCGAAGTACGCGGTTTGCGCTCGGCATAACGGATGCAGGCATCCATCAATTCTGCTAGCGGATATTTTTTATTGAGTGGTACCAGTTCAGTACGCAATTCGTCATTTGCCGCATGCAGCGAAACAGCGAGTGACACATCACTTTCGATCGAAAGCTTGTCGATCATCGGTACCAGACCGGCTGTCGATAAAGTCACGCGCTTGTTAGCCAGGCCGAATCCGAGGTCGTCGCGCATGATGCTCATTGCACGAACGACATTATCGAAGTTCAACAATGGCTCCCCCATTCCCATCATCACGACATTGGTGAGTTTGCGTTGCTGGTGCACTTGGTTGCCAAGCGCCTTGGCGGCAACCCAGACCTGACCGATGATTTCGGCAGTGGAAAGGTTGCGATTAAAACCTTGCGTCGCGGTCGAACAGAATTGGCAGTTCAAACCGCAGCCGACCTGGCTTGATACGCACAACGTACCGCGACCTTTGTCGGGAATGAAAACCGTCTCGACGGCATTGCCGGTGTCCATGCCGAGCAACCATTTCTGGGTGCCGTCGAGCGAAGGTTTGTCGAACATTGTTTTCGGTGGACGAACTTCGGCTTGATCCATCAACTTGGCGCGTAAAGCCTTGCCAAGATCTGTCATCTCCTCGAAATTGTCGACGTGGCGATGGTAAATCCACTTCATCACCTGCTCGGCACGAAAACGTTTTTCGCCCAAGCCGGTGAAAAATTCCACCATGCCTGTGCGGTCGAGATCGAGCAAATTGATTTTGGAATTAACGTCGGTCACGGTTTTCTCTATTAAACTCAGCGCGGGCAAAGTTCGGTGGCAGCGAAGAAATAGGCAGTTTCAATCGCGGCATTTTCCAGGCTATCGGAACCGTGTACGGCATTGGCGTCGATGCTTTCAGCAAAGTCGGCGCGGATCGTTCCGGCGGCCGCTTCTTTCGGATTGGTGGCGCCCATCAGATCGCGGTTTTTCTGCACGGCGTTGTCGCCTTCCAGAACTTGGATCATCACGGGACCGGAAATCATGAATTCAACGAGTGCATTGAAGAAAGGACGTTGGCTGTGCACGGCGTAGAAACCTTCGGCTTCTTTGCGCGACAGGTGTTTCATTTTTGCAGCGACTACTTTCAAGCCTGCATTTTCAAAACGGGCATAAATTTGGCCAATTACATTCTTCGCAACGGCATCGGGTTTGATAATTGAGATGGTGCGTTCCAGCGCCATGGTGTAACTCCAGTGTCTAAGGGTTGAAAGTCGCTAAATTTACCATAAAAAGCTCAATTAAACACGCACTTAGCGCGAATTCTGAAAGCTCTGTCACGTTCGTTGCAAGCTCCGGACAGTCGTCATTGCCGCTCGACTATGACTTGACCCAACAAACGTTCGAATTTAAGCTTGAAACATCCGTTTGAATCAAACGCTGGAGCAAATGCCGTTTATGCCAACCGCCCACTTCAATACCAAGGATCGCATTCTTGGCGCTGCCGAAGAATTATTCGCCCAATTCGGATTTGCCGGCACCTCGCTGCGCCAGGTTACCAGTCGCGCAGACGTGAATATCGCGGCCGTCAATTACCACTTTGGCTCAAAAGAAAACCTTGTCAATGAGGTCTTTCGGCGCAGGATGGACGAGATGAGCGAGCGGCGTCTAAGCCAGCTGCGACAGGCTGTCGATGACAAGCCCGGCGATCTGGAAGCTATTTTGGCTGCTTTTATCCAGCCAGCCCTGGCTCTTACCTACGACCGTCACGGATCGGCATTTGTCCGTGTTCTGGCTCGTGCATATGCTGAAAAAAACGATGGCTTGCGGAAATTTCTTTCCGATAACTATGGTCAGGTTTTACGTGAATTTGCCAAAGCCTTGGCGGCCTGTTTGCCAGGCTTGGCAAAGGAAGATCTTTATCTAAGACTGGATTTCACTGCCGGCGCGCTGACTTACGCCATGGCAGATTTCGGCCTGATCAAGCGTCCGGCCGGTGTTTCCGACAGGGCGCATGCTGACAAAGCCGCCCAGGGCCTTATCCGTTTCGCCGCTGCCGGACTTCGCGCAGCCTGATTTTTTTGTTTCATAACCCGGAGTTATACATGTCACAGCTTCGCATCCGTAAAGTCGCCGTTCTCGGCGCTGGCGTGATGGGCGCGCAGATTGCCGCTCATTTAGTTAATGCCAATGTGGACACCATCCTCTTCGATTTACCTGCCAAAGACGGCGAAAAGAACGGCATCGTGAATAAAGCTATCGCCAATCTTGGCAAGCTTTCACCGGCTCCGTTGGCGTCGAAGGACAAGGCAACGGCTATTGTTGCGGCCAACTACGACGAGCATCTTGAATGGCTGAAAGGCTGCGATTTGATCATTGAAGCAATCGCTGAGCGTCTGGATTGGAAAAAAGACCTGTACGCCAAAATCCTGCCCTTCGTAAATAAAAATGCGATCCTAGCTTCGAATACATCTGGCTTATCAATCAATAGCTTAGCTGATGTTCTTGATGAATCACTTCACCACAGATTCTGCGGCGTGCACTTCTTTAATCCGCCCCGTTACATGCATTTGGCCGAATTGATTCCTTGCAAGGATACCGATAAAGCCGTGCTCGAAGGTCTGGAATCATTCTTGGTTACCACCCTCGGCAAAGGTGTCGTTTACGCCAAGGACACCCCGAATTTTATCGGCAACCGAATCGGTGTCTTCTCGATACTTTCGACTCTGCATCACACCGCAGCCTTCGGCTTGGGCTTTGATGAAGTTGATGCCTTGACCGGTCCATTGCTCGGTCGGCCGAAATCGGCGACCTACAGAACCTCGGATGTTGTTGGCTTGGACACGATGTCGCATGTGATTAAAACCATGGCCGATACTCTGCCTAACGACCCGTGGAAAGAGTATTTCAAGGCTCCGGATTGGTTGCAGGCGCTGATTGCGAAAGGCGCGCTCGGCCAGAAAACCGGCGCCGGCATTTTCCAGAAGCGCGGAAAAGATATCGTTGTTCTGGACCTGAAAGCGCAAGACTATCGCCCTGCAACTGGCGAAGCGGCACCCGAAGTCATCGAAATCCTGAAAATCAAGAATCCGGCCGAGAAATTTGCCAAGCTCCGCTCCAGTGAACACAAGCAGGCGCAATTCCTGTGGGCCATGTTCCGTGACCTGTTTCATTACAGTGCCTACAACTTGGCCGATATCGCCGACACCGCACGCGATGTGGATCTGGCCATTCGCTGGGGTTATGGCTGGGCTCAAGGCCCGTTCGAGTCCTGGCAAGCAGCCGGCTGGAAACAAGTCGTTAGTTGGATTCAGGAAGATATTGCTGCCGGCAAATCGATGAGCTCTGCACCATTGCCAGCTTGGGTAAGCGAACGCGATGGCGTGAACGAAGCCGCTGGCAGTTATAGCCCGGCTCAAAACAAGGTCGTTGGCCGTTCGAGCAACCCTGTGTACGCACGTCAACGCTTCCCGGATCCAGTGCTAGGCGAAACTTTCTCGCCAGGCGAAACCGTATTCGAAACCGATGCCGTTCGCATGTGGCATGACGGCGACGGTGTCGCGGTTCTGAGTTTCAAGACAAAAATGAATACTGTCAGCGATGGCGTGTTGGCCGGAATCCAGCAGGCGATCGATATTGCGGAAAAAGATTTCACCGGCATGGTGATCTGGCAAAACAAGGACACCTTCTCGGCCGGTGCCGATTTGTCCGGCGCAATGCAGAGCTTGAAAGACGGCAAACTGAAAGAATTCGAATCGATGGTCGCCAATTTCCAGGCCACCAGCCAACGCATCAAATATGCATTGGTACCGGTGGTGGCTGCCGTGCGCGGTCTGGCACTCGGCGGCGGCTGCGAATTCCAGATGCACTCGGCTCGTACCGTGTTCTCGCTGGAAAGTTATATCGGTTTGGTTGAAGCCGGCGTCGGCTTGCTGCCAGCCGGTGGCGGTCTGAAAGAAATCGCGACCCGTGTCGGTCTGGCCGCTGGCCAGGGCGGCGATGTATTCGCAGGCTTGAAACCTTATTTCGAAGCCATCGCGATGGGTAAAGTTTCGGCGTCGGCTCTCGAAGCGAAAGAACTGAAACTTGCCCGCGAGAATGACGTTGTCATCTTCAACGCATTCGAATTGCTCTACGTCGCCAAACAGCAAGTGAAAGCCCTGGCGGAATCGGGTTATCGCCCTGCTCTGCCGGCACGTCAAATTCCGGTGGCTGGCGATGTAGGCATCGCGACATTCAAGATGATGCTGGTCAATATGCTCGAAGGCCGCTTTATCTCCGAGCACGATATGGAAGTTTCAACGCGTATTGCGACGGTGCTCTGCGGTGGCAATATTGATCGTGGTTCATTGGTCGACGAAGAATGGTTGCTGAAACTGGAGCGCGAGCATTTCATCGCGTTGGCTTTGATGCCGAAAACCCAGGAACGCATTCTGTACATGCTGCAAAACGGCAAACCACTTCGCAACTAAGCGCACGAGACCAGGAGAATCAAAATGTCCAAACAAATTCAAGAAGCCTATATCGTTGCCGCTACTCGCACACCGGTTGGCAAGGCTCCGCGCGGCATGTTCCGTAACACCCGTCCAGACGAAATGCTGGCCCATGTATTGAAAGCCGTTTGTGCGCAGGCACCGGGCATCGATACCAGCCGTATCGACGACGCAATCATTGGTTGCGCGATGCCGGAAGGCGAGCAAGGCATGAACGTGGCGCGTATCGGTCTGCTGTTGGCCGGTTTACCAAATGTGATTGCCGCACAAACCATCAATCGTTTTTGTTCTTCCGGCGTACAGTCCGTTGCATTGGCAGCCGATCGCATTCGTCTGGGCGAAGCCGATTTGATGCTCGCGGGTGGTACCGAAAGCATGAGCATGGTGCCGATGATGGGCAACAAGGTCGCGATGAGTCCGAAAGTATTCGAAGACGACAATATCGCTATAGCCTACGGCATGGGCATCACCGCCGAAAAAGTCGCGTCGGAATGGAATGTCTCACGTGAAGATCAGGATGCTTTTGCACTGGCCTCGCATCAAAAAGCGATTGCCGCCATCGCCGCCGGAGAGTTCACTTCTGAAATCTCGCCATATCACATCATTTCCCGTCAGCCCGTACTTGTTGGTAACACGGTGCAAATGCGTGAAGTTATCGCGACCAATGATGAAGGCCCGCGTGCTGATTCTTCGATCGAAGGTCTTGCAAAACTGAAACCGGTTTTCCGTGCCGGCGGCAGCGTGACAGCCGGCAACTCGTCGCAAATGTCGGACGGTGCCGGTGCCGTATTGCTGGCATCCGAGCAGGCCATCAAGGATTACGGACTGACCCCGCTCGCCCGCCTCGTCAGCTTTTCAGTTGCCGGTGTGCGCCCTGAAGTGATGGGTATCGGTCCAATTGCAGCGATTCCAAAAGCTTTGAAACAAGCCGGCCTGACCAAAGATCAACTCGACTGGATTGAATTGAACGAAGCCTTCGCGGCCCAATCGCTGGCCGTCATTCGTGACTGTGGCCTGGATGCTTCCAAAATCAATCCACTCGGCGGCGCCATTGCCCTCGGTCACCCACTCGGTGCCACCGGTGCCATCCGTACCGCGACCATTGTTCACGGCATGAAACGCCGCAAACAGAAATACGGCATGGTCACCATGTGCATCGGCACCGGCATGGGGGCGGCCGGTATTTTTGAATCGCTGTAATTTTCCTCAAAACGCAATTGAAAAACGGGCAGCTACTGCCCGTTTTTTATGGGCGATAAAGATTAAAATACGCGCATGAAAGTCAGCATAATCGTCACTACCTACAATTGGGAATCGGCGCTGGAATCGGTGCTGGAAAGCATCGCTTTGCAAACCCGCTTACCCGACGAAGTTATCGTGGCCGATGATGGGTCGACGATTGCGACTAAAAACCTGATCCAGCAAATCGCAAAGAATTACCCGGTCTCCTTGAAACACAGCTGGCAGGAAGATGACGGGTTCCGTCTTTCACGCTCTCGTAACCTTGCTATCGCCATGAGCCAGGGCGAATACATCATCATTATTGATGGCGATATGGTGCTAGATACCCAATTTGTCGCCGACCACCTTCGTGCTGCAAAAACCGGCTTCATGGTACAAGGTTCACGCATTCTTACCCTGCCCAGTTTTGACGCGAAAAAACTGCTGCATGAAAACAAGAAATTGCATTTCTTCAGTCGAGGCATCGACCGCAGGCGACATACTTTGCGAATGCCGAAAATCGCCAACCTGTTACTGAAACTAAGCGAAGGAAAAAAACGCGACGGCGTCAAAGGCTGCAACCAAGGCTGGTGGCGTACCGATTTGATTGCACTGAACGGCTTTGATGAACGCTTCATCGGCTGGGGCCGTGAAGACGACGATATTCTTGCCAGGGCATTCCGCCTCGGATTGAAACGCCGCGATTTACGTTTCTCCGGTTTGGCGGCGCATATCTATCATCACGAGCGCCAACCGGAAGGCATAAACCCCAATGATCGGTGGTTGAACGATAACAGCGAAAGAAATGTGACTGCGTGTGAGCTGGGGCTAGATCAGCATCTAGAACGTCTTCAGCCAAATCCATTGACGGATCTTCGTATTGCTTAACGAGATAGGCATTCCATTCAATTCGTGTTTAGTACTTTGAACAATTGTTCCGCCCTTGCCAAATCCGCTTCTGTATCCACCCCCGGCGGAAACGCTTCCGGCGTGATGCCAACGGCTATTTGATAGCCGGCTTCGAGTACGCGTAGTTGTTCGAGGGCTTCGAGTTGTTCCAGTTGGCCCACCGGAAGTTGGGTGAAGGTTTTCAGGAAGCCGGCACGATAAGCATAAATTCCGATATGCCGCAGTGCGCCGGGCAGTGGCGCAGTGACACGGTCAATGGCGAAACGATCCCGTTGCCAGGGCATTGGCGCACGACTGAAATACAGTGCGTTGCCATTGGCTGCACGAACGACTTTGACGGCATTCGTATCGAAATAGGTGTTGGTATCGTTGATTTCCGCAGCGAGCGTTGCCATCGGAGCGGAAGATTTTTCCAGAGCTTCCGCGACGGCACGAATGCCCGAGGCAGGGGCAAAAGGTTCGTCGCCTTGCAAGTTCACGATGATTTGTTGATCCGACCAGCCAAGTTGTTCTGCGCATTCAGCCAGCCGGTCAGTACCAGACGCATGGTCAACGCGCGTCATGCAGACGCTTACCGGATAATTTTTTACGGCTTCGGCTATGCGTTCGTCATCTGTTGCCAGCACGACTTGGGATGCTCCTGCTTTCATCGCACGGCGGGCAACATGTACGACCATCGGTTCCCCGGCAATCAGGCGCAATGGTTTGCCGGGCAATCTTGATGCTGCATAACGAGCGGGAATGGCGACGATGAAATCGGTCATGGTGACAAGGCCTTCAATCTGGAATCAATGGCGTCGAATAATTTTTCGTTTAATGCGGCACTTACCGGGACGCACCAGGCGTCCTTCAATCCCAGTTGACGGCATTTTACCGCGTCCTTTTCGGTCATCAGTACCGGAGCATCGGCGGGAAAATCAGCCAGGCTGTAGTCATGATGATCGGGAAAAGCAAGCGGATTGATATTCAAGCCGCGCGCCTTCAATGCATTGAAAAAACGTTCGGGATGCCCGATACCGGCAATCGCATACACTTTATCATCGGCAAATTCGGAAAGATCACGATAGGCGCCGGCATCCAGTGTTTCCGCATTGGCGTAAATGAGCTGCATGCCGTAATGGTGGGTATCGATATCATCTTCGAGTGCGCCATTGGATACCTTGAAATCACATGAGCGGGGCTTTTCGCGCAAGGGCCCGGCAGGAATGATCATGCTATTGCCGTATTTTCTTTCATCGTCGAGCAATTCGATTTCAAGATCGCGCTGCAAACGAAGATGCTGCAAACCATCGTCGGCGATGATCAGATTGCAGCCTTGTTGAAGTAGATATTCGGCGGCACGCACGCGATCGGCATCGACCCGGATGGCCGATTGCGTGCGTTGAAAAATCAGCAAGGGTTCGTCGCCACAATCTTTTGCGAAACTGTCACGATGCACGGAAACAGGATCGGAAATCTTTCGGCCGTAGCCACGGCTGACCACGCCGGTCTTCCAGCCACGACTCTGCATCGCTTGTATCAGGGCGATTGTGAAAGGGGTTTTCCCGGTACCGCCGACAGTGAAATTACCGACGACTATCACGGGAATATTCATCTTGGTGGATTTGAAAATTCCCCTGCGATAGAGGTAGCGTCGCAGATCGATCAACGCACCGTAAATTGAAGCAAGCACAACAAGCAAGATGCCCGGCTTGATTCCGCCATACCAACGCCTGTTAAGAGCGGCTTCAAGCTTCGCTCTCACGCAGGCTCCGCATTCCTGAATTGCATGCTGTGCAGATGGGCATAGACACCGCCCTTCGCGAGCAATTGTGCGTGCGTGCCCTGCTCTACCAATCTGCCGTCATCAAAGACGAGAACTTGGTCCGCATGCTCGATAGTGGATAAACGATGGGCAATCACGAGGGTGGTCTTGTCCGGAATCAGATGATTCAGCGCATCTTGCACCAATCGCTCGGATTCGTTGTCGAGCGCTGCGGTGGCCTCGTCGAGAATCAGGATCGGGGCATCTTTGAGAATCGCGCGTGCAATGGCCAAACGTTGCCGCTGTCCGCCCGACAGCAGACTGCCATTCTCGCCAATACGCGTCTGCAAGCCATCAGGTAACTTGTTAATGAACTCGGATGCATTCGCCGCATCGGCAGCACGGCGCAAAGACGCTTCATCGGTAATATTACTGCCGTAGGCGATGTTCGCCGCGATCGTGTCATCGAACAACATGACTTTTTGGCCGACAAGGGCGATTTGGCGGCGTAGATCATTCAAGCGGTATTCCGTGATCGGAACGCCATCAAGAAGTATCTGACCGGTGCTCGCTTCGTAAAAACGCGGCAACAATCGAATAAGCGTGGATTTGCCACTGCCGGAACGACCGACAATAGCAGTGACCGTGCCGGGCTTCGCTGTGAAACTGATATTGCTCAATGCATGGGCATTCTGGCTGGAATAGCGCATCGAGACATCGCGGAATTCAATGTTTCCGTTGGCATGCTCGAGCGCAACACTACCTCTATCGGATTCTTCGGGTTCGTCCAGCACGCCGAATAAACGTTCGGCAGCGGCAATACCGCGTTGAATCGGACTTTGCACATTGGTAATCCGTTTCAGTGAAGGCAACATCGCCATCATTGCCAATACAATTGATACAAACGCACCGGCAGTCAGATTCCCAGCGGCGGCTTCGCGCCCGGCCACGATAAGGATGACTGATAAGGCAACGGCTGCAAGTAGCTGCACTGCGGAGGATGCTGCCGCCCGCGTCACTTCGACTTTGAGGCTTAGTTTCAGATTCTTGTTCGCCAAGGAGACATAACGTTCATTCGCCTTGTCCTGGGCACCGTAAATCTTGACTTCCTGCTGGGCTGCCAGAGTTTCCTCGGCGTTATGGGCCAAATTTGCCACACCTTCCTGGATACTCCGGTTCAAACTGCGATAACGGCGACTGACATAACCGGAAATGCTGGCAATGAGCGGCGCCACCACCAACATCGTCAAGGTAACGATAGGGCTGTAAACGAGCATGACCACCAGTTGGACAACAATGCTCAATGTGTCGGTGACGACCACTTTTATTGCTTCACTGGTGGATTGATTGACCGATTCGGTATCGTAATTGAGGCGCGATACCATCATGGGTACCGGCTCGATATCGAAGCGCGAACTTGGCAAATGCAAATACTTTCGAAGTACATCAGTACGCAAGTCGCGCACTACACTGCGACCAGACCTTGCCATTCCGTAATCGGTCACGAAAGTGGCAAGACCGCGGACCAGAAACAGACCGACGATAGCAAGCGGTAAAGTCAGACTGACCTCCGGATTGCGGGCAATGATGGTTTCATCAACGATAGGCTTCATCAGCCAGGTAAACACACCGGCGCACAAAGCTTCCACGATCATTCCAAGGAACCCGAGGCCGAGGAATAATTGATAACGACGGGCATAGCCCAGCAAGCGCTTGTAAATTTGCCAAGGTGTCGCGACATTTTTCACAGTTGCCGTCATTTGGCTTTGTTCTTCTCGGGCGTGGTGGCAATGGACAATTTTACAAAACCCAATTGTCCTAGTGCATCCATCGCGGTGATCACGAACTGGTGCGGTGTCCGTGCATCCGCCCGAAGTACTACCGGCATGCTGCGGTCTTGTCCTGCCACGGCAACAATGGCTTCCTTCAGGGAGCCGACGTCGGATTTAAGCACTTCGTTTTCGCCGATGAAATAACGGCCTTGTGCATCAACCAATACCGTCAAAGGTTCTCCAGGGTCAGCCTGGGCTGTGGCTTGCGCTGTCGGCAATTGCAGCTTCATGGTGCTGCGCTGGTTGAAGGTGGTCGTCGCGACGAAGAAAATAATCAATACGAAAATAACATCAATCAGGGAAGTCAGATTGATTTCAGGTTCGCTATCATTCGCTCGCGATGACAGTTTCACGCCTGATCTCCCTCGATGGCCGATTCTGGAATGCGATTGTCGAGCACATCCATCAGAGCGATGGCCTGCTTTTCCATATCAATCACGTATTCGTTGATCAACCCGCGGAAGTAGCGATAAAACATCAGGGCGGGAATGGCCAATACCAGTCCCCCGGCAGTACTCACCAAGGCTTGGCCGATGCCACCCGCAAGCTGATTGGCGTCGCCGATACCGGTTTTCAATATCGTCAGGAACATCTGGATGATGCCGAACACGGTTCCGAGCAATCCCAACAATGGCGCGACCCCCGCAATGGTACCCAGTGTATTGAGAAAACGCTCCATCTGGTGCACCACATGGCGGCCCACATCTTCGACGCGTTCTTTCATCATTTCTCTTGGTTTGTGACGCATGTCCAGGGCAGCTGCCAAAACCTCACCTAGCGGCGAATTGCGACGAAGGACTTCGATATGTTTCGTATCGAGCTCACGGCCACGTGCCCATTCACGTACTTCCACGCCCAGGCCAGGCGGAAAGATTTCCTTTCTTCGCAGACTCCAAAACCGCTCAACCACAATCGCCATCGCGACAATGGCCAGAATAATGATCGGGATCATGACCGGGCCACCGGATTTAATCAGTTCAAACATCTTTCACCTGTACGTGATTGCTGTGATTAACGCCTAATAGAATAGCCTGAGTCGGTACTTTTCGGTGCATGCCAGTAGCGTGCACTGTCCCGACGGCGGCTTTCTCGCCATTCCATGCCGTTTTTGCCCAGCCTGATGCGCATCCAGCCTTGCTGTGGACTCGCTGCCAGCAGGATCTCGCGCTGCCGATAACGCTCAAGCACGCTTTGCCGTGGATGACCAAAGCGATTGTCTGCACCGCTGGCAATCAATGCCATGCCCGGATGTACCGCATTCAGAAATTCGGGACTCGATGAAGTTTCACTGCCATGGTGCGGAACCTGAAGCAGATCGGCACGAATTTTTTCCGGCTGCTCTTTCACCAGGCGATATTCGATTTGTTTGCCGATATCGCCCGTCAATAAAGCCACTTTTCCACCAGCTTCAATGCGCAAAACACAGGAGCTCTCGTTCGCCATGTAGGGGAAGAAGCCCGGCGGATGCAGGAATTCAAAACTGACGCCATCCCATGTCCATTTTTGTGTGCGCAGGCAAGGCGATGACGGAATCTTCAACGAGCCTTCGGACGCAATTACCGCTGCATCGGAATACGCTTTCATGACCGATGCCAAGCCGCCTGAATGGTCGTTATCGCCATGACTGATAACGATCTTATCTAGGTGACGAATTCCGACCGCATGCAACGCAGGTACGACCACCGACTCGCCGGCATCGAAGCCGCCGATTTTTGCCGGCCCAGCGTCATACAGCATGGCGTGGTGCTGGGTCTTGACCAACACCGACAAGCCCTGCCCAACGTCGATGACTGCAATATCCACCTCATTACGCCCAGGATCGGGCACATCCGGAAATAGCAAAGGCAGGAACATCACCATGGCCAGCCACTTCCCAGGCACGCTTCGAGGCAGTAGCAGGACAAATGCCCCGACCATCGCAAGACTCAAGGCAAGAAGACCTGGTTCCGGAAGCCATAGCATGGCCTGAGGCCAATCGCTGATTTTTTCCAAACCCCACCACAGCAGGTGCATGGCGCCTGCACTCAATTTCCAGAAAAAACCGGCGATGCCGATATGCATGAAAGAAAAAAGCAAGCCCAACAATGCCAGCGGTACCACCACCAGACTGATCCAGGGAATGCCGACAATATTGGTTAACGGCCCGAGCAGCGATGTCTGTCCGAAAAACCAGAGCGACAATGGCAATAGACCAAGCAACGCAATCCATTGTGACTGGAAGAATATTCTGACTTGCTGCACGCGGCTCAGGCTTGTCTGGCCCAGGTTTGATGGCAGGCACCACACCAGCCAGGCAACGCCGATGAAACTGAGCCAGAAGCCGGCGGATAAAACCGCCAACGGATCGAACAACAAAATCGCAATCAGTGCCAAGGCTAATGAATGTGAAATCCGTATCGGTCTTCTCGAAAGTTTCGCCATCGCAACGACGGCAATCATCAGGAATGTGCGATAAGTCGGCAAAGCAAAACCGGCTAAAGCGGTATACGCAAAAGCCAGCAACATGGCTGACATCGCCATGGCCTGTGTTCTTGGCCAAACGCGGCCAAGCCGTGGGAGCAAAAAATAAAACAGGTAGCAACATAAAGCGGCGAAGCCCGCCACCAGACCCACGTGAAATCCGGAGATCGCAATCAGATGCGTCAGGCCGGTGGTGCGCAGTATTTGCCAGTCATCGTCGCTGAGTTGACGGGTGTCGCCGAGTGCCAGTGCCTGCACGAAGCGTGCTTGTTCGCTATTGATCGAAGTCTGAATTTGATGCGAGATGTTTTCACGCCAATGGTCGATTCCCTCGCCCGCTTTCAATCTTCTTGCACCGGCGTTTCGTTTCACGTAACCCGTTGCGGCGATATCCTGTTCAAGCGCCCTGCGTTCAAAATCAAAGCCGCCGGGATTCAACAGGCCTCTTGGTGGACGCAGCTGAACCTGAAGTTTCCAGGTACTTCCCGCCGCCAAGTCGGGACTGCCGCCATACCAGCTAAGCCTGACTTTGCTTCCTACGAGCTTTTCATTTTTACTGGCAGTAATGTGGAATTCAAAACGGACACTTTCTTCGTCCCGCAACGGCAAGCCTTCTACCTGACCTGTGATTTCCGCGTCGGTATTGGATGGCAGGCGTTTCGACAATGCCCATTCGCCATGCAAATTAGCCAGTCCGATCCCGAACAGGAAAACGGCCACGCAACGCAGGTAACCCTCTTGCTTCCACCATGACCTGATGCCAGCCAAAGAACAGGCTATCGCCAACCAGAGGGGCAACAAATGCTCCCAACTTTGCACCCAGCAAACACCGAACAACAAGCAAGCAGCCACCCACAAGCCCAGTGGCGGTATTTTTTGCATTGACATCAATCGGTATGAACCAGCTCGCTCAGTTGGCCTTGTGTCAGCTCAAGGGTACGCCCCAGTTTTTTTGCCAGACGACGGTCATGGGTTACCAACACCAAGGCAGTGCCTTGCTCACGGTTCAATTCAAGCAATAAATCGAATACCGCTGCAGCCGTCTTTTCGTCGAGATTTCCGGTTGGCTCGTCACCGAGCACACAGGCCGGCTTCGTCACCAACGCCCGGGCAACGGCACAACGCTGGCGCTCGCCGCCGGATAGTTCGCCGGGCTTATGTAGCAGGCGATGTGACAAACCGACCCGCTCCAGCAGAACCTGTGCTTCCTGCTTTGCCAAGGACACTTTGGTGCCACGAATCAGCAGGGGCATCATGACGTTTTCGAGCGCAGTGAATTCAGGCAACAAGTGGTGAAATTGATAAACAAAACCAAGTGCCTTGTTTCGCAAGTCACCCCGTGCGCTTTCCGACAATGTCGAGATGGCTTGTCCGGCCACGACCACTTCGCCGGAAGTCGCAGTATCGAGTCCACCGAGCAGATGAAGCAGCGTGCTCTTGCCAGCACCCGAGGCACCGACGATGGCAACGGTTTCGCCTGCTCTTACGGCAAGCTGCAAATTTGCAAAAACCGGCGTCTTCAAACCACCTTCGGAATAAGTCTTGCCCAGATTCTGGGCGCGTAAAACAATAGTGGACATGGAATTACTCATAGCGAAGCGCCGTGGCCGGGTCGGTACGCGAAGCGCGCCATGCCGGGTAAATGGTGGCAATCAGACACATCAGGAAAGCAACCACCGCGATGGTCACGACATCACTTGCAACCACATGGGTCGGAACGCCGCTGATGTAATAAACGTCGGAAGGCATCAATTCACTGCCGGTAATGCTTTCGATGAATTTGACGATGTAGGACAGGTTAAGCGAGAGCAAAACGCCGCAGACAACCCCGATAGTGATGCCCAGCAGACCAATCACCATGCCCTGAATCATGAATATCTGCATCACGTTCGCGGGAGAAAGGCCAAGCGTTCTGAGAATTGCGATATCGGATTGCTTGTCCTGAACCAGCATGACGAGAGATGACACTAGATTGAATGCAGCGATCGCAATCACCAGCGAAAGCAGGATGAACATCACGGTCTTTTCCATTTTGAGTGCACGGAAAAAATTCGCATGGTCGCCTGACCAGTCGCGGACACGGTAATCGCCTTTCATTTGATCCGTCAGGTCCCGGGCAACTTCCCATGCGTTCCACAAATCGGTAAGCCGCAGACGTACGCCGGTAACATCATCGCCCATCCGCCCCATTCGCTGCATATCTTGCATATGCACCAAAGCCAGCCCGAAGTCATACTCCTGCGCGCCGGCCTCAAATATGCCGACAACGGTAAAACGACGCATCTTCGGCAGTATCCCCACCGGCGTTGCATTGCGCTCGGCAATGAGCATGGTGACCTTGTCGCCTACGGAGACGCCGAGATACTGCGCAAGTTCCGTCCCGAGAATGATGTTGAATTCACCCGGCTTCAAATCCGAGAGCTTTCCTTCTTTCATTTTCTGATCGAGATCGGAAACCTTCGGCTCCTGATCCGGCAATATGCCACGGATCATGGCGCCCTGATCTTCCATGGCCTGCAGCCATGCTTCGCGCTCGACGTAAGGTGCTGCGCCAAGTACACGTTTGTCGGCCTGCGCGATTTTCACGGCTTTTTGCCAGTCCTGCATCGGGCCATCAAAGCCCGAGATCGTCGCGTGTGAAACGGTGCCTAAAATCCGGCTACGCAATTCTTCCTGGAACCCCGTCATCACCGAGATGGTCGTGATCAATGCCATCACGCCGATGATGATGCCCAGTATCGATGCCATCGAGATAAAGGAAATAAAACCATTGCGACGTTTTGCCCGCAGATAACGCAATCCAATGGCTAGTGCTAAAGGTTGGAACATTTCAATCCAATGTTGGGTTTTTCGGTGTGGCGGCTACCAGACGTAGCAACCTGCGCTCGTTTCGGGTGATGGTGTCGGGAAGAAATACGAAATGACGGTTCTGCCGAGCTGTATCCAGGGCGCTTATTATCCACAATGGCCCTTGCTGGTGACATCTTGGCTGAGTCAGAGACTCGCTCAAGTGAGCAAAGTTCAGGCTTATATGATCATCGCCTGCCCGCCAAAGCAGGCTGCAATGAGGACTTTGGCCCAGTTTCGTGATTTGCCGGACGGCTCCATAAATCATCAGCAGGTTTAGCGGAACCGAAAAATACCAGTCCAATGCGCTGATTCCAGCCGACACGATTGCCAGAAACGTCAACGCAAACAAGGCTATTTGCAGATATCGGGAGGGTCGCCAGTCAAGGCGGCAATGCAGTAATGGTTTGGATAAGATCATTCAGTGCTGCGTCCCCGGGCTGCTCGCGCCCCATAAACCAGGCCCACAGCTTATCGTCTTCGCAATCGAGTAAATGTAGGAAAACATTACGCTCGCTTGTAGGTGCTTGCTGAAATCTTTGATCCAGATATCGCAACATCAGTTGATCGAGCTCCCGCATCCCGCGACGGCAACGCCAGCGGAGGCGTTTGATTTCCGGATCGAGTTCTTCGCTCATCGGATGTAACCGACTGCGAGCATCACCCAAATCCCCAGCAGTACCCACACACTGGTAAAAAAAACATAAAACCGGTGCATCACCTTGTTGTAACTGCATTGAATAATGCTGTGCACCACGCGAAGCACGACATAAAGCCAGGCCAGTGCGAGCAATACCTGCCCCGCCTGCGACGTAGCCTGGGCGAACAGCATGGCTGCATAAAACAGTACGGGAGTTTCAAAGAGATTACGGAAGTTGTCCGATGCGCGGGTGTCCGGCATTTTGGCAATCAATGCCGCCGAGGTGGCAATGGATTGCGGATGAATCTTGTTGGCTTTCATTTCGGCAATACGGCCCGTCAACATGCGAATCATCACGCAGAACGTCAACAGAACCAGTGCAAATGCAGGCAAGAAAAAGGCGGTATTAATCATTGAACGAACCTTCGTAATGGGCTTGCCGAATCATAACTTGCGGCTGCCGTGATAGGACAAACGCAAGTATCTTTGATGGAGCCGGATCCGCCATCGACAGGCCTGTTCCGCCAGAGCTGCAGCCTTTATGCTCCGCGGCGTTGCAACATCAATTTTTTGATCTCGCCAATCGCCTTCGCAGGATTCAGACCTTTCGGACAAGTGCGGGTGCAATTCATGATGGTGTGGCAGCGATACAGTTTGAACGGGTCTTCCAGGTCGTCGAGGCGCGTGCCGGTGTCTTCGTCGCGGCTATCGATAATCCAGCGATAGGCTTGCAGCAAGATTGCCGGGCCGAGATAACGATCGCCGTTCCACCAGTAGCTTGGGCAGGACGTCGAGCAACAGGCGCAAAGAATACATTCGTAGAGACCGTCCAGCTTGTCACGATCAGCCGGGGACTGCAGGCGTTCGCCGCTCGCAGGGGCCGAGCTTTGAGTGCGAATCCACGGTTTGATCGATGCGTATTGCGCATAGAAGTGCGTCAGGTCCGGCACCAGATCTTTCACTACCGGCATATGCGGCAAGGGATAAATCGGCACTTCTTTCTTGCCGCATTCGCTGATGCCTTTGGTGCAAGCCAGTGTATTGGTACCGTCGATATTCATCGCGCAAGAACCGCAGATACCTTCACGGCAGGAACGACGGAAGGTCAGCGTCGGATCGATTTCATTTTTGATCTTGATCAGCGCATCGAGCACCATCGGACCGCAGGTATCCATATCGACGTCGTAGGTATCGACACGCGGATTGGCGTCGTCGTCCGGATTCCAGCGATAAATCTTGAAGCTACGGACATTCTTCGCCGCCGGACTGGCCGGGAAATGCTTGCCTTTGCCAATTTTCGAATTTTTTGGAAGCGTGAACTCTGCCATATTCTTATCCAGTAATATTTTCAGGCGCGGGGCGATTCATGAATCGCCTCTACGAAAAATCAATATTTGCGTTCGGCCGGCGGGATCGAATCCACTTCGGTGGTCAGCGAACTCATGTGCACGGGACGGTAATCAATCGTTACCTTGCCTTTGTCATCAATCCAACTCAGTGTGTGCTTCATCCATTCGGCATCGTTGCGCGTGGTGAAATCCTCGCGTGCATGGGCGCCGCGGGATTCCTTGCGGTTTTCCGCCGAGACCATCGTGACGACTGCCTGACCGAGCAGATTTTGCAATTCCATGGTTTCGATCAGGTCGGAATTCCAGACCAGTGAACGATCCGATACCTTGACGTCTTCAAAGCTCTTGAATGCTTCCTGGATTTTGCTGACGCCTTGCTGCAGCGTTTCGCCGGTGCGGAATACGGCGGCATCGTTTTGCATGATGGCCTGCATATTGTCGCGAATCTCGGCCGTTGGCGTGCCGCCATTGGCGTTACGCA
>Ga0116178_10000169_pt1 | contig 56609 bp, 49 predicted proteins | sample AD_STIC12_MetaG_FD_89880 | JGI IMG/M metagenome (GOLD analysis project Ga0116178, IMG submission 89880) | Active sludge microbial communities of municipal wastewater-treating anaerobic digesters from USA - AD_STIC12_MetaG | ecosystem: Engineered > Bioreactor > Anaerobic > Digestate | place: USA...
CCCGAGGCGCCGCTGTCATCTCCGGACCCGAACGCTTCCGCCCGAGAGGTGACCAGGAAGAAGGCAAGGCCACTGCATGCCAGCCATCGGAAGTTCATGACAGATACTTTCGGACCAGATCATTCACAAGTGCAGGGTTTGCGCGTCCCTTCGTGGCCTTCATCACTTGACCGACAAAGAACCCCATGAGTTTGACTTCCCCCACTCGGAAACGCTGGACCTCGCCCGGGAATCGACCCATGACTTCCGCTACGACGCCCTCGATGGCAGATTTGTCTGATATCTGCGCCAATCCACGCTCTTCGACTATTTGTGATGCCTGCTTCCCGGAATCCACCATCACCGCGAACACATCCTTCGCAACGTTCTGGTTGATAGTTCCGGATGCCACCAGGGCAATCAGTTCCGCGAGACGCGCAGGGCTGACCGGAAAGATCGACACGTCCACCTTGCGTGCGTTCGTCTCCCGCAACACGTCGCCCATGACCCAGTTTGCCGCTGTCCGTGGCTCTGCGCCCGATTTCACCACTCCTTCGAAATAGTCGGCAAGCGCTCGTTCCGCTGAAAGAAGGTCCGCCGCATCCCGGGTGAGACCGAATTGGGATACGAACCGCTTCCTCCTCTCGTCCGGAAGCTCGGGAACATTCTTCCGCACCTGTGCCAGGAGCTCTTCTGTGATGACCACCGGAACAAGATCCGGTTCCGGAAAATACCGGTAGTCGTGTGCTTCCTCTTTGGACCTCATCGGTGCGACGGTGTCCGTCGCCGAATCGTACAACATGGTTTCCTGTTTTACTTTGCCGCCGCCGCTCAATATCTCGATGTGCCGCGCAATTTCCTGGGTAAGTGCTCGGTGCGCAAATTTGAAGGAGTTGAGGTTCTTGATTTCCGTTTTGGTGCCAAAGGATCCTCGTGCTTCGTCCCAGATCGAGATATTTGCGTCAGCCCGCATATTACCTTCTTCCATGTTGCACTCGGAGATTCCGAGGTAACGGGTGAGCTGGCGCAGTTTGACCCAGTATGCGATTGCCTCGTCCGGCGAATTGAGGTACGCGGATGGATCGTATATGCAATCCGGGGAGCCCGGAGTGGGCTTGCTGATGATTTCGAGCAACGGCGTACCACACCGGTTGACGTCGACCAGTGTGTCCTCCATATGCGAATCTTCGCTGTGCAACGATTTCCCCGCGTCTTCCTCTATCTGTATGCGGTCGAGGTGTATGCGTTTGGTAGTGCCGGCAACGTCAATCTCAACCGAGCCACCATACGCAAGACATTCATGGAACTGCGAAATCTGATATCCTTTTGGCAGGTCAGGATAGAAGTAGTTTTTGCGCACGAAACGGCATCGTTCACTCACGTTGGAACCCAACGCGCACGCAAGGCGCAACGCGTACTCAAGCACTTGCCGGTTGAACACGGGGAGGACGCCCGGCATACCGAGGCATACTGGACAGGAGTGGGTATTCGGCTCACCTCCGAACTCGTTGCTGCAGCCACAGAAAACCTTTGTCTTGGTAGCCAGTTGAAGGTGTATTTCCAGCCCGATCACGACCCGGTAATTCGACATGCTCTTTGTCCGTTTCTCGTCACAAGTTCAACTTGCCTCGCCGGGGCGCAGCATTTCCACCGCACGTGCAACGCGCAACACGACAGGCTCACCGAATTTCGGGCCCAGGACCTGCATCCCGAAGGGTAACCCGGACCTGTCCCTGCCGGCCGGAACGGAAATGCCCGGAATTCCCGCGAGATTTGCGCTTACCGTGTAAATGTCCACGAGATACATCTGGAGGGGGTCCGAGGTTTTCTCCCCCAACTTGAACGCCGTATCCGGCGTGGTGGGAGTCAGGATGGCGTCCACTTTCGCGAATGCGCTCTCAAAATCCTTTGAAATCAGCGTCCTGACCTTTTGCGCCTTGACGTAGAATTGATCGTAGTACCCCGAGCTCAACGCGTACGTTCCCAGGAGGATTCTTCGCTTTACCTCTGCGCCAAATCCTTCGGAACGTGTCCGTCGGTACATCTCCCCGAGGTTTTTGACGTCCTTTGCGCGAAACCCGTACTTCACGCCGTCGTACCGGGCGAGATTGGCGGACGCTTCGGATGTTGCGATGAGGTAGTAGGTCCCTATTGCGTAAGGTGCATGGGGGAGCGAAATATCGACGAGTTCCGCGCCTTCACGCTCCATCCGGTGCATGACCTGTTCGAGCCCCGACTTTATGTCGGGAGCGAGACCTTCGCCAAAGTACTCACGCGGTACGCCGAGACGAAGACCGCGGACCCCGTCCTCCAACCCTTCGACGTAATTCGGGACCGGATCGGGCGAGCAAGTCGAATCGTTCGCGTCCGCTCCCGCAATCACATTGAGGAGCATGGCAGCGTCGCGCACGGTTAGTGCCATAGGCCCGATCTGGTCGAGGGATGAGGCGAATGCAACGAGACCGAACCGCGATACACGGCTGTACGTGGGTTTGAGACCCACTATGCCGCAGAAGCTCGCCGGTTGGCGGATAGATCCGCCGGTATCGCTCCCAAGAGCAAGAACGCACATTCCTGCGGCGATTGCCGCGGCAGACCCTCCGCTGGACCCACCGGGCACTCGTTCAAGGTCTATCGGGTTCCGCGTGGCACCAAATCCCGAATTCTCGGTCGACGAGCCCATAGCGAACTCATCCAGATTCGTTTTCCCGACGAACACCGCATCCGCGGCCCGCAAACGGGAAATCACCGTTGCATCGTACGGTGCTACGAACGGTTCGAGGATGCTGGAGGCACAGGTGGTTCGGCCACCGCGCACGCAGAGATTGTCTTTGATCCCGATGGGGATGCCCGCAAGGGGCCCCACCGGTTTCCCCTCGGCTATTCTGCGGTCTACCTGTTCAGCCTGTGACCTGGCGAGGTCTTCTGTGACCTGAAGAAACGCGTGAACGCGAGGTTCGTGCTCTCGAATGGCGGTGAACACGGTATCCAGGACGTCGGTTGCACGCACCGATCCTTCCAGGATCTGAGGAACAAGAGTCGCAGCGGTGAAATTCGAATTATTCAAAGCACTATGCCTGCGTTGAGAGCTCATAACGTTGACCGACGCACCACGGAAGCGGAATCACGATTTCCCCGAGCGGGAATCATCCTCAGGCTCGTCTTTCCGTTGTTTGCCGCCCGCCAGTTCCTCTTTGAACGACCGGATTCCCTGTCCGAGCGACCTGCCAAGTTCCGGGATGCGGCGGGCGCCGAAAACCAGCAGCACGACGACTATTATGATTACCCATTCCCAGCCGCCTATCATGGAGGACACCTTTCGCAACGGGGTGTTACAGGCGGTATTTCCACCAGTAAAACGCGGACATCAGTCCGAGAATGGTGAGCAGGTTGATATTCAGGGTGATGCCGAAAGAGATCGTCACCACGATCAAATTCAGGACCAGCAATCCGGAATCGTAGGTGAAGCTGTTGATCAGGACTCTGTGCACGACGCTGGTGGGGCCCACGAAAAGGCTGAGAACGGCGCTCAGAACCGTCGCACCCAGAAGCCCTATGAGCAGGCTCGCAAACAGGACGCCAGTACTTCGGTAACGAGGCATCTATCTCCTGCTCCCCTCCTTTACCCGTTCCAGGGAAGGCGGTCCCGGCGCGACGGCCGGGTGTCGGACAAACGCATTTCCCAGCGCACGGACGAGTCCATACAAGACGTAGTATATCCCGAACGAAAAGAACGCCTCGGCAGGATACCACACTGCGATTACCAAAAAGGCGACCATCACAACGAGACGCAGGCGTTCAGACGTTGGCCCGTGCCATGAGAAGCGCGGCATTTTGTCGTATTTGATGGTGCTGACCATCAACAGGGCCATTCCCAACGCGAGGAACGGGAGAGCCCAGTCTATGCCGAGATCAACGATGAACTCGCTGCGGGAGAACACCACAAAGGATGCTACCATACCGGCACCGGCGGGAATCGGTACCCCTTTGAAAGCCGCTTTGTCGAATCCTTTGAGCTGAGCGTTGAACCGTGCCAGCCTGAGCGCTCCACAGCCAAGAAAGACGAACGCAACAGGAAAAGCGAGCGCGGAAAACCCCGACGCATTGAGCAGGATGAACTGGTAGATCAACAGGGCGGGCGCAAAACCAAAAGAGCACACGTCTACGATCGAATCAAGTTCCACGCCGAAGTGGCTCTGAGTTTTGAACATTCGGGATACCTTGCCGTCCAGACCGTCGAAAAGCCCCGCGGCAATAATCAACCACGCGGCCGTTACGAACGCCTCCTCCGTTCCTTCCATTGCTTTGATCGCTGCAAGCAGCCCGCAAAACAGACTACCGAGAGTCATGACACTCGGTAGAGCCTGCGTAACAAGCGGAATCATGGAAGCACTCCTATCACGGTTTTGCCGCCGACGGCACGCTGGCCGACCGCGACACGGATGCTCGCATCCGGAGGGACAATCACGTCCACGCGGCTTCCGAAACGAATCAGTCCGCAACGGTCTCCTGCGCGCACAGTGTCACCAACTTTGAGTCGACAAACAATTCTCCGCGCGATGAAGCCGGCTATCTGTTTGAAGGCAACGGTGCCCCGTTCGCCTCTGATGGCGATGTGTGTTTGCTCGTTATCTGCGGATGCTTTTTCGTTGAATGCCATCAGGTACTTCCCGGGGCGGTACACCATCGCGGTAACGGAACCGGAAATCGGATTTCGGTTCACGTGAACGTCAAGAACCGAAAGGAAAATGCTTACCCGGGTCGCATTGGTGCCCACGTAGGGGTCGTCTTCTCGAACAATTTCCACTACCTTGCCGTCAGCCGGCGAGAGCACCAGTCCTTCACCGGCAGGGGGTATTCGGCGCGGGTCCCGAAAAAAGAAAAGCGAAAACGCGCCAAAAACGAGCGCCAGAATGCCGAGAACACGGAGTGGCTCCCAGTTGAGGGCGTGCCATGCGGCGAGAAGCAGAATCCCCGCAAGCACGCCGCCCAGGACGAAGGGAAGTCCTTCCTTAGCCACGGTCCCTCCTGCTTCTCGGGATCTCTTCCAGGACAAGTGTCACGGTGAGTTCACGGCCGCTTCTGATGACTCGGAGTTCCACGCGTTGCCCGACAACCGCGCCAAGGAATTCGTCCCGCACATCCCGGTCGCTGGCTATCGCTTTGCCGTTCACGGAGATGATCACGTCTCCGCGTTGCAGGCCGGCCTTTGCTCCGGGGCTGTTCGGTTCCACATTGGTGATGATTGCTCCCCGGTCTGATTGGAGCCCGAGGCTCTGGGCGATCCAGCGGTTGACGTCCTGAATGTGAATCCCGGTCCAGAAGTTGTGCCGGACCTCGCCGAATTGAACGATATCATCCAGCACCTGCCTCGCCTTCTGTATCGGAATGGCAAAGCCGACGCCTTCAGAACCTCCGCCCTGAGTGAAGATAAACGTATTGATGCCGATAACGTACCCTTCGCTGTTCACCAGCGGCCCGCCGCTGTTACCCGGGTTGATGGATGCATCACTCTGAATCATGTCCCGGTACGTTCGTCCGCCGGCTGAGGAGGGACTGAAGTCCCTGTTCAATGCGCTGATCACACCTACCGTGACGGTGGGATGAGCGTCGCGGATCAGGAACCCGAACGGGTTGCCAATGGCAATTGCCCACTCGCCTATCATGAGGTCGTCGCTTCTGCCCAATGGTGCGGTGGGCAGGTTCTGAGCGTCGATTTTGAGTACGGCAATATCGGCCTGTTCGTCAGGCTCCCCGAAAATTTTCGCGTCGAACGACCGGCCATCCGGCAGATTCACCACGATCTGGGTGGCGCCCCGGATGACGTGCTCGTTCGTCAGAATCATGCCGTCCGGAGAGACTATGAAACCGCTGCCCATGCTCTGAACGCGACGCACGAACTCCTGCCGAAGTTCCGGGAAAAAAAACTGCCACGTCGGGTCATCCACGAACGGAACAGCGCGCTCTCGGCGCAACTGAGTCACACTTATGGTGACAACCGCAGGAGCAACCACTTCGACTGCCCGAACTATGGCATTCCGGCGAGAATTGGCGACATCTCCCGTGGTATCACCCACACCGGAAACCAGGCTGAACGCGGCCGGCGGCTCCGGAATGGAGACGCGCCCGCCCCAATGCCGTCCGGTTATGCGATTGGCAATGAACAGCGCCACAACGCTGACGCCGATGCCAAGCAGAACTCCGGTCCAGAACCTGGCGCGGCGGGGTTGATCCTGGTGCTCCCATTCACCGTACGAGTAGTCCATAGTCTCAATATTCCACGGATTGGAGACACAGGCCGTGGGCTGGCGCGGTAGGCCCGGCCCGCGCACGATCCTGCGAAGAAATGATCGCGCTGATTTCCTCCGGACTTCGAACTCCGCGCCCGATTTCCACAAGCGTGCCTACGATCGTTCGCACCATATGCGTAACGAAACGGTCGGAAGTGATGCGAAACACGATCTCGGTTGCCCTGCGTTCAACTTCCGTACGCTGGACATGCACAATCGCCCTCTTATCCGGCGCCCGCGATGAGCACCAGCAAGTCGCCTGGTAACGGCCTTCCAGCTTCTGTGCTGCGACACTCATCGAATCGGCATCAAGCCGATACGGCACGAACCACTGGCACCTTCGCTCCAACGGGGACGGGACCAGCGCGATCCGGTACTCGTATGTCCTCGCACGGGCGGAAAACCGGGCATGGAAATCTTCCGGGACGACCGTTATCTCCCGCACAAGCAAATCTGGCCCGGTCAGTGCTCTGGCGCCGGCAAGAATGCGCGCCAAAGGCGGGTACCCCTCCGGGACGTCGGCATGGCCCACCTGCCCGCGCGCATGAACCCCCGCATCTGTTCTCCCCGCCCCGATAACGCGAACGGGGGTCCTCAATATGGTCGACAGAGCTGCGTTGAGCTCGCCCTGAACGGTTCGCAACCCCGGTTGAACCTGCCAGCCCGCGAATTCGGTGCCTTCGTACTCCACGTCGAGGCGCAGGCGAGTACTCACGGCGCGTAACGCTCCATGATGACCGCGCCCCCGAGCCAGACTGCCGCGTACGCGAAGGCAATCACATCGACAGCTCGAAGCCCGAGCCGGTGGTACGATGTCCTGAAGGCGGACGGATCGTACCCTCGCGCCTGCATCGCTTCTGCAAGCACCTCGGCGCGCGCAAACGAGCGATCGAACAAAGCCCCGAGAAGCGGAACAATCAACGCCAGTTTCCGTTTCACGCCGCGAAAATCTGCACCGCGCGCAACCTGCGCACGCAACACCGTCTGCGCCTCCGAAACGACAATAGGCGCGAAGCGCATCGCGAGTCCGATGGAAGTTGCCGCCGCATCAACCGGAAGCTTCAGCTTCGCCAGAGGCGAGCCAAGCTGACGCAACCCCGCTACCGTCGCCAGCGGCTGTGTCGTCCAGCTGAAGAGCGAGACAACAGAGACCATGACGAGAAGACGCAAACCGACAGACATTCCGGTTTGCCAACTGCCCGCGCCGTTGATCAGGACGTGGCTTACCAGAATCATACCGGCAAGATACGCGAACGGCCGTAGATTTCTCGCGACAAACCGTGCCTTCAGCCCACTGACGCCGAACAGGATGGTCGCCAGAACGCAGTGCCATGCCGTTGCGGTGGCGCTAGTTCCCTGCAAAATGCCGATGCACAGGAACAACGCAAGTCCGAGTTTCGTCCGGGGGTCGAGCCGGTGGATCGGGCTTGTTCCCGCAACGTACCTACCGATGTTCAAGTCGAAATTCATGCGCCACTTACCCGCGCAGGTGCAAATGTACAACGCGAAATCGCTGAGGAACAACCGCGAAATGGCGTCTCATCGCGTTCCCTGGCGGCGGTAGGTCCATGCGTCCGGGTACCCCCGTTGCCGCAATACGTCGCGCTCTGCGTCAATGGAGCTCCGTGTGGGACTCCGGCCAACGAACACTTTCCAGTACCCGTCCATTTCCACCACTTCCACCGGAAGGCGCGTTTTTGAACGAACCTCGGCGGCAACCCGCCCCGCATTCTCCGGAGTCGATGACACGAAAATCTGAACGCTGTACACGCTTTCTCCCGTTGGGATGGTATTGTCGCGCACCGAAGTTTCTACCACGCGTTGTTTGGTCCAGGCACCGGAATACCCTGCAGAAATCAATTGATCCCTGAGCCGGTCCATCGGAGCCCGTGTTCCGGATCTGCCTGCGTAAACCCTCCAGGCTCCCGCGGATTCCTGAACCACTTCAACCGGTTGCGAAGTGAGTGACCGGACCTGTCGTGCGGCTGCTTCAGCGGCATCTCGCGAGGAAGAGCTCATGACTTGAACTGAATAGACTGCGGACTCCAGGTCGGTTGCGGGTTCGGCGTCCGGCCCGTCTGTCGCCTCCGCCGGAACGGGCGGTGGCGTGCGAGGGAGCTGGCCCCGTGGATCAGGCAGTTCCGGAGCAGTCGCAGTTGCAGCGGTATCGCTGTTCTGTTGCGCGTCAGACGCCCCAGGCGCGGTTGCAGGCGGCGGCGCCGGGCATCCCAGCGCAAAAAGAGAGACCGCCGCGAGACAGCCTTTCACGAGCAACGAAACACGCATGATTTTCACCTCACAGCCATCTTTTCAGTCCGCACCCCTCAATCCGGATACGGCGGTGCCCCGATAATAGTGCGCAAGGATCCGGTCAACCGAGTAACCTTTCCGCGCCATCCCGATTGCGCCCCACTGACACATGCCGACTCCGTGCCCATTTCCGGCGCCACTGATGAGCACCCGCAGGAGCGATCCCTGCTCGTCATATTCATAAAAGATACGAATGTAGGTGCTTCTCAGTATGGGGTTCCCATCAACGGGACGCCTCAGCGCCCAGCGGATCCTGTCTTTCCTGATTCGCCAACGGCCCCGATTCGTCTCCACACTGAGATATCGAACACGCCCGCTCGAGGATCGTTCCGGCGCGTCAATTTTCCTTAACGTGCCTATTTTCCGCGGCGCGTTGGGTACCTCACGAAACAGGTTTTCGGACAGGATAGTGCGCAAAGCACCCGGGGAGTACTCTTCTGACCATCGGAAATGGCGACTTGTTTCGCAATGGAACCCGTGCGAGTCGCGGTCTGGCACGCCCTTCAGATACGGGAGCGGGTCGGAATCCCAGACGTCCTCTATATTGGCGGTGAACCCTCCGCACGTGCTGTGGAAAAACGCTTGAATGGGCTCGCCGCGGTACGTCAGGATTTGTCCCCGGGTCTGTTCGATGGCGCGCGTCGCGACGGCGTGTTCGCCGCGAACGCCCATGTACACCTGGTCACGAATGTCGGCGTACAGGTCGAACCCCTGCGCCCGGCGCCGCCCCCGGTTTGCTACCGTGTATGTTCTCGCGGCAATCGCCTGTGCTTTGACGGCTTCGATCTCCCGCGTGCTGAGGCGCCCGATCTCCGCAGGAACCACGCCGGCGAGGTATTCTTCCAGGCCCACGATATTCACCACTCTCAGCGCGCCCTCGACTACGGAAATCTCCATCTGGCCGCGGTACGGCACACCGTTGCAGTTCAAAGGAGTGGATGCAAAACAGGTAACACGCTTGTGGGGTATCCTTGTGCCATTGACGGCAATATGGCCCCGAGAGGAAGACAGCGTGAACGATGGAGCCAATCGCACCGTTTCGCCGGCGACGAGGCGCAGCCCCTGATCGGCTTCAATTCGGACACTGCCGGTCGCTTCGGCCAACCCGATCCGGACCGTTGGTTCACCGGGGCGCGGAGCAAGACGCGAAGCGAGCGTGGAATGAGGAGGGGCAGGGCAGCCCATCGACAGACAAGCGGCGAGTGCACCTGCGATGAAGCCGAGGCGCTCGCGCATCAGCCGCGGTCTTCTCTGGCGGAAAGGGTTGGCAGAGACGGTCCCATGGCGTGTCCGGGCGAGTGTCGGATGGTTCAATCCGTTAACGCGAGGCTTAACGCCGTCGTGAGTTTCAGGACATCCTTGTTGGCCTTGCGCAGGCGACCTGAAAGAACTACGGCAATGCTTCTCAGCAATATAGTACCCATTACCGGGTCTTCGGCAGCAAGTCGGTCGAAGCTGCGCCTGTCAATGACGAAAACCTGGCAGTCCGTCAGTGCGGTGATCGTGGCTGACCGTTCAGCGTCTTCGAGCAACGACATCTCCCCGAAACAGGGGCGAGCTGTTCCCTCAAGGCGTATGAGCGTCTTGTCCTTCTCGGCAATGGACGCGTTCCCAAGTCGCAACACCAGTACCTGAGATACTTCCACTGTCCCCTCGAACAGGACGTACATGGTGTCGCCGACTTCGCCTTCCCGGATGATGGTGTCTCCGGCTTTTATTGTCTTGCTTTCGCCGGCGTCCCAGAGCTTCTTCAGCTGGGAATCGGTCAATCCCTTGAGCAGGGACGCTGTTTTCAGAGTCTCGTATCCCGGCATCAGGTACTCCCCCAATCGAAAACGGGCATGGTCATGCTTCTGTGACGGGAATCACGCGCGGCGCAATTATGATAGCCGCGTCGTCGGGGCCTATTACGCGGTCGTCCGGAGGATTGACCACAACCTCTGTTCTGCCTTTGCCTTGTGCCACCAGTTCTTTTCCGGCGGCAGAGAAGGTCGAACGGATAAAACGGTCTATGGACGAAAAATCGTCTTGGAGCATTTCATCCAGGTTCAGCACTTTTTGTTCAACGATTATCCCTATCAGCATGGCTTCTCGCTGTCGGAACCACTCGCTCAACTCCTTGAAAGTCTTACCTCGGAACGATTCGGGAATCGGGTTCCGGATAATGTCATTCCGGACTTCCACGCTCAAGAGTTCGCGCAACGCAACATCCAATCCCGGCGAGACGGTGCATGCGCCCAGCAGATAACCGGAGAATTCGCCGCTGACGATGACGTCGTCAACGTTGGCCCGGCGAAGGTGCGCCTCGTTTTCCGGTTCGAGCGCCTCGGCAATCACTTTGATATCGTGGTTCAGCGCTTTGATTGCCAGTGCCGCCTGGAGCGTGCGGTTATCGGCGCGCGAACGATCCTGAGTGTCGTCGCCCGCCTGGATGATCGCGGCGACGGCATCTTCGATGTTTGCCCTCCGTAGCACGCTCTCCTGGGTGAAGTCCCCGTGCACGTGCTGAATATCCAGGTGCGAGTAACGGTAGAGTATCTCGTTCATCGCCTCTTCGGTTAGCGAGTTGACCAGCACGATCGGTTGTTTTCTGGCAATCCCAGCGCGGGTGAGGTACCGGATGATCGTGTCGAGATGGCGTCCGGTGCCGCACACGACCACATGGCCCTTCACCTTCACCTTTTCCAAACCTCTGCCCTCCTTGATTCTCTTGGCGGTGAATACTGACGCCAACGTGGCGGTGAAAATCGAAATAGTCACGACGCCAACGAGTATAAAGACCGAAGTCAGAAAGCGCCCGACCATGGTCTGGGGGGCGAGATCCCCGTAACCGACTGTCGCCATGGTCACGACGGCCCAGTACAAAGCGTTGACAGGGTTAGCGAAATTGGCGCGCTGGCTTTCGCTCCCGAAAATGACCTCAACAAGACCTACCACGAAGGCCGCGAACACCATGACACTCAGCACGACAGCGGAGAGGCGCGGAATACCTTCCTTCCACACCTCGCGCTTCAGCCCGGCGAAGCTCTCCATCGCCGAACGGAATGGTCTTGCGATGCAGACGAGGACCCAATGGAGGGGAGTCTGCTTCGACGGGGTTGGTGCCGACTGAGAACCGCCTCCCGAAGGTTTCTTTGCCGTGTCCGCGAGCTGTTTCGCCGTGAAAACGGATGCCATGACCGCTGTCACAAGCATTCCGCTCACGACGCCCAGCAGAGCGAGGAATGAAGCAAAAACCTTCCCGACCAAGCCACGGGGCGCGAGATCTCGGTACCCTACTATCGCGGAGGTGTTGACCAACGAATACAAAAAGTTGACGGCCCGACCGAGAAAGGAATCACCGGACGCATGCCGCCCGGTCGCTTCCGCAACGACGAGGAGTAGAGTCAGCAGGGCGACGAGGCCGGTTGGGGTCAGGGAGAACCAGAAGACCCGTCTGCCGGGCTTCGGACCGACGCGTTGGCCATCGAAAACGTGCGTGCGACCACCCCGTCGTTTCACCGCACGACCGGCGGCGGCGATTCTGGGAAGTTCCAAATCAAACTCCGTGGTTGGCCAATTTCCTGTTTCACGCGTTTTTTTCTGTCACCCTGTATCAACCATCAGAAGGCGCAGACGCGCTTGATCGCCCGGTGTTCTTCCTGCGTCCTGGGGGACCATTCACCCAGCACCCTCGATCTGTCAGGAACCCGCGTCCTGACAACGAGCGTGTTCCCGTCCGAGTGGATCTCGTAATTTCCGATTCCCGTCGGAATGAGCGCTGTTCGCCCCGCCGTAAGGTGCGTGTTCCCCCCTTCCCAAGTAATATCTACTTCGCCACTGACTGCCATCAGAACGTCGGGACTCGATACGGCGGTAGTGAGCTTCACCGAACGGAAACGATCGAACGACTCTGTGAGGAAGAATAGAGTGACTCCGAGCAACGACCAAATGCCCCAATTCTCCGTTCGTTGCACCGGTTGCGCAACAGCGCATCCTTCGTCCGAGAAATTGATCACTTCGATTGCGCGGTCAAGATGGAGCGGTCGTGGTTTTCCGTCGGGTCCAACGCGTCCCCAATCGTGCAGTCGGTAGGTGATATCCGACGTCTGCTGGATCTCCAGCGCGACAATGCCGGCTCCCATGGCGTGAACCCGGCCTGCCGGAACCAGAACGACATCGCCAGCGCGGACGCGGTGATGCTGCAGGAGCGGCTCGAGGCTGCCGGACTGCGCCGCCTCGAGAAGCTCCGCACGTGTGGTGCCAGGCCGCAGGCCGGCTATCACCTCGGCGCTTCCGCGAGCTTCGACGATGAACCACATCTCGGTTTTTCCGGGAGACCCGTTTTCGTGCTCAGCGGCGAACCGGTCACCGGGGTGTACCTGAACACTCAGCACCCGTTCGGCGTCGAGGAATTTCACCAGCAACGGAAACCGGCCATCGCTGTAGACCGAAGAGTCTCTTTTCTCGCCGAGCATGTCTGAGGCGTATTCCCGGCAAAGCTCCCGCAGAGAACGGCCTGCGAATGGACCGGATTCCACGCGGGAAATCGCACCGTCAACGTCGGAAAGCTCCCACGATTCCGCGGTCGGCACGTCCGGTGGAAGAACGCGGCCAAACAGGCGCTCGAAATTCCGGTCACCCCACACGTACGATCGGTATATCGGTTCAAAGAGGAGCGGTCCGAGTTTCATTCGTTCTGCGGTTCCGCGGACTGAGGCGTTTCCGGTTCGTCGTGCGTTGCTGCTTCCTTGTCCGGTTTCGTACCGGTCTGATTCTGACTTGACGGCGGTTCTCCACTGGGTTTGTTCGCTTCTTCCACATAATTCATGCGCAACATGTGAAGGATCTCACGCAGAAAGCGGAGTTCATGGTCAGACAGGTTGCCCCGGGTTTTGCGTTCGATCATTGACAGAGTATCGATCGCCCAGCGCGCCTGGGGGAGGTTTGTCTTCGTTTCCTTGGTGGCCGGGTCGGCGATTTTCCCCAGGGCCATCCAGGCAGTCTGCTGGTAGAGCTCCACCATTGCCATGAACGCAAACGTGTCTTGCTGCTCCTGAGTAAGGTTCGTTTCTTGTTCAGCCATACCTGAGCTCCTCGGCGTTCGGTTACAGAATTCCCCATCTGTCATACGCTTCGCGCGTTGACATGCCCGATTGCAGGGCGCCGAAAACGGTTCGTTCCCCTCGGACCTTCTCCAGCGCACCGCGCACGGTTTCGTCTATAGACCTGGCGGGCACCACAACCACGCCGTCCAGATCTGCGAAAATCATATCTCCCGGCTGTATCGTTACACCACCGATTTCGATCGGAATATCTCTGGCAAAGGCTTCGCAGCGGCCTTTCGAGTCCGCCGGATTCAGCCCGCGCGCATACACGGGGAACCGCAATTCTGAAATCTGCCGAAGGTCGCGACAAAAGCCATCGACCACCGCGCCCGCGGCTCCCCGCTTTGCCGCTGCAGTGCTCAAAAGCTCGCCCCAGAACGCCGCTTCGCGCTCTCCACATTGCGCCACGATGACATCGCCCTCATGGAGGTCGTCGACGAGGGCAAACTCGACTTCGTACGGATGCGGAGACGCCGACACCACATCCCGGACGAGAATGGTGCGAGCTGTTCCAACTATTGCCTCGCTGCTGCCGAGCGGGCGGATGCGCGAGGGCAGAATCTGGTTCTGCAGACCGAGGCCGTCAAGAATGTCCGCGACCACTGCGGTGTACGCCTCAGTTTTGAGCGTCCTGAGCAAATCGTTCTGTATCATGTTCCCTCACAGACGGGGACTGCGCTTCACGGCGCAGTATGTCCAGCACGGCGTCGTGGGCGATCGCACGAAAGCAACCCCAGTCCGCCCATTCGGCTGGCAGCGCACGCAACTCAGACGCTATGGCGCCAAGATGCGAAATCGGAACCGTTTTCCATCCCGAAATGCGTTCCGATTCATCGGCCGAAGTTGGAGTGATTTCGACTGGCGCCACCTGATATAAATAACTTACGAACGGATAGGCATCTCCGCTTGCTCCAACGTAGGTGACTTTTCCCAGGCGCATCATCCTGGATGAGCCCGCGCAGCCTACTTCCTCCCGAAGCTCCCGGCGTGCCGCCTCGTCAGGGTATTCTTCCGGTTTGATGCCGCCGGTGGGCAACCGGTAACAGGCAGCCGGGTAGAAGTCCTTCGTGTGTAACCAGACGAATTGCTGCGAAGTCAGAATCGTCAGTACGCATTCCCCTTGCGGTTTGAGCAGGTGGGTAACCTCCCCGACACGGGGCGGCGGCACGCTGGCCCGTACGTGCCAACGCCATTCCGGGTCGTGCGAAAGTACCGTTGCGTGTGAATGTCCCACGGTACAGACCTTTGCCCCCCTCGTCTTATCGTGTGGGATGTCGCCTGAGAGCAGTGGTTGTTGCTTCAGGGGTTGGTACCTCCCAGGCGCGCGCTCCCCATCTGAGCGCGTACGCCGAACTCGTGCACAAGGCGTCCACCCTGGTGCGCTGCATCAACAACAACGAGCGAACACACGCAGTACACCACCAGGAACACGATGCAAAAGACCCGCATCGGGCGCCGGACGGCGTTCTCTTTCCTCAGATAGTCTGCCGCAACGCGGATGGCGAATACGGCGAACAACACGGTGAAAATCGCCGCTGTTGCCTCTGCGGATTCCTCATGCTGTGTGATTGCTGACGCGGCATGCGGCGCGGTGATTCGCGCGAGGGTTGCCGCGTGTTGCCCCGTCCATACGGCAACCCAGGCGGCAAGGACGCCGAGCGCCATGAATACCAAAATACAACTGCGCAATTGAGGTCTGTCGTTTTTTGATATCGCCGCCATCAACAGGAAGAGCGGCGTAACGAGCAACAAGGCGATCGGAAAATGCACGACAAGCGGATGTAACGCGCCTGGATAGGACGGAACGTTCGGTAGCACGGATTTTCCTCCTGGTTCAGTTCCCGGCGATTTCAGGAAACGGCCCCACCTTCTGCCCGGCACGTGGTTCCCTCATACCACCCCTACTCGCGGGGAACAGCCATTACCTCAATGCCGGGAGGCAACGCAACGGCGAAGGTATTCGGCCGCATCACCGGCGACACGTTGATGCGAGTGAATTCCGCACTCATTGTCGTTTCTCCCAACCGGACTGAGAATGATTTCGGCACGCGGATGCCGTTCGCCGCGCCGAACGTCCGGGTCCAGAACATCGTATTCTCTACCGACCTGAACTCCTCCGCTTCCAGCCGGTGTGCGCGTGCCGACAGGTGCCAGATGCGCGTTCCGGCCGCAGTACGAGAGGCAAGGACGTACTGGTTGCACTCCGTGGTGGTAATCGCATCCTGTCCAACCCGTTCGGCATCAACCGGTTTCAGGAGATGCAGGAGCATGGACGGATAGACCACTACGGACCCGAAAAGCAAGCCGCTTCCATCTGCGAGTTCCAGTGCCTGCCGTTGCTGCGGGAGATATGCGATTCCCTTTCCCCCGGCAAGCGCGATTTCGGCAAAGGTGGTGCCAAATCCTCCCTGCAGCACAACTTTCACGGATTCGGGATAGCTGTAGAACACGACGGCTGATCCGCTGTAATTCCCCTCTGGTGACGTGACGCGCAGCGTTCCGTACGCTTGGAGGGCGTGCGCGCCCGGAACAGAAAGAACTTCCGCAATGAGTTCGCCTGCCGGAGGGGGCGTGGTCTGTATGCATGTCGGCGCGCACCCGAAAAACACCACGCCCAGGAAAACAAGAATGAACGAAGTAATTCTACCGGACCACATTGAGATGAATTCCTGCCCAGACCATGGATTTCGCGATTTCGCTTCTGGGGACGATTCCCGCCGTCGGCAGCAAGGTTACCCCTCGGATTTTGCGTTCAAGCAACGCGGAAAATGAGAAATACTCAGCGCTCACGCGATTGCCCGCCCCCGCAAAACGAAACGCAACCTCCGGAATGAATGTCGTTGCCGGCAACCATGTCATCCGGACGGTGTATGGGGCGTTCAAGGTAAAAAGGACACCGTTCCGCTGCGCAAAGTCGTACGTCACCGTAAGGCTGGGGCGGTACGGCGGCTTGAACCATGTCAGGGTCGGGCCCATTTCGAGGGAATGTGAACGCTGCGAATCTGACAACGGGCGGCTCCAATCCCAGTGGATAATTCCGCCCACCCATCCCCAGCCAGCGGTCGGCACCCCGGCCCGGAAGTCGAGCACCAGATCGTCGAGAGTCGGATCCGCGGGGGCAACCGAAGCCCAGGAAGTGAAAAGACCGCGTTCCTGAAACGCGTTGAACCAGAACGCCGGTTGCAGCGACAACCCGTTACGTTTCTGGCCTCGAACCACGTGTGCCGTAACAACGTTGATGCCGGCGCCCAGTGCCCGGTCGGAAGCCCTCAAAGACGGAACGGCCGACAGGACGGCCAGGAGCCCTCCGAGGACGCGTACCATACCAGTCCCTTTTGATTCCGTCATCTAGCATCTATCGGGCGTGAAACGCTGAACACAAAAATAGGCTTCTCCCGAACGGGCACACAACACCGGGTCGGAATCCGGCGGGATTCAAGTATTAATCAATGAGTGCCGTCGGTTTTTCTTTTTCTTGATCCGGACAGGACCTCGGTGCGGGGACACTATCAAAACGCGCCAAATGACGTTTGTGCCATTGTTTACCTGTGTATTAAACGTTTACAGAGTTTCTGGCGAATTTCGCCGGCCGGATTAATCTCAAAAAAAACCTTGACACCACGGCGGGGATTGGGTATATCATTCACCATGAGGACGAAAAGAGGAGATCCGGAGACGAACGCAATGGCGGCGCGAGGGCGCTGAATGTCAGGACGCGTTCTCAGGGCTTGAGGAGCCCGTCGGCGAGGTAGACACGGCTTTCTTGATCGGCATTTGCCGCCATTGTCGGCAGTTCGTTTTTCCGGAACGCTCAACTTCCCCTTTCCGCCGTCTCTGAATCTGAACGCGGTGCGATACGTTTCCGCAACGAGGCTTCTCGATTCGAGCACGCGGAACTCGTTGCGCGGGATGTGTTACAGGAGGGAGCATGGTGCACGCCATCCGACGTTTGGCAGGTGTCTCGGCGGTTTTTTCGCTGTTGCTGATGGGGTTCCTTGCGGTGCCGGGTGTGCGCGCGGGAACTACCGGCAAAATCGCGGGACGTGTGACTGACCAGAACGGTGCTGGACTTCCGGGAGTCGCGGTGACACTGGAGGGCACCCGGCTCGGCGCGACGACCGACGCTGACGGGCGTTACATGATTCTCCAGGTTCCACCCGGAGTGCACAACGTTACTGCGAACCTCATCGGTTACCGGCGGTCCAGTATCACGTCCGTCAATGTGAGTGCAGACCGAACAACCGATGTGAATTTCCGGCTCACCGAGGCCACCATAGAAGTAGGCGCGATAGTGGTTCGCGCCGAACGGCCCCCTATCGAAGTGGATGTCACGTCTTCGCAGACGGTCGTCAATGCAGCTCGGATTTCGGAAGCCCCCGTATCGCGAATGCTGGACTTCCTCAACTACGAGCCGGGCGTGAGCGTTACGCGCGGAACGGAGCTGGAAATTCGCGGAGGAGGCCCCTCGGAGATCCGTTTTCAGGTTGACGGTCTGGACCGTACCGACGGCCTGACCAGCAAGCCTTATACCCAGTTGAACCAGGTTCTTGTCAGCGAGGTCACCCTTCTCACCGGCGGATTCAACGCGGAATACGGAAACGTTCGTTCGGGCATGGTGAACGTGGTGAACAAGGACGGAACGGAACGCCGGAGCGCGGCGGTTGCCTTACCGTGGGTCTCAGGCGTTTACAATATGGCCCCCGCGCGGAAGAAACATTTCGGTCCCGGCGGGTATGATTCGGATCAGTACGATTACTGGCTGATGAGCAGCGAGTCACCGTTCGCCGATTCCGCTCTTGCGGGCCCGCTGTACTGGCCTCTGCTCTACGAAGAGACGCGCACGGCACCGGAATTTACCGATCCGACCAATCCGAAGTACGTGAACCCGCGCACCAGCGCGTTCCGGGTGTTCGACGGCTGGAAGCAACGGGCGACGGTTGTCAATGCCGCGCGCGGCTGGTTTGGCAAACGAGACTGGACTCCCGCCGAGGTCCGAGAGGCCTGGGAATGGGAAGCCAACATGAACGAACAGGTGTGGAAGTACAGCAACAATCCGGATTACAACCTTGATCTTGCGGCGGGGTGGGCGCTTCCGAAAAGGATGGGCGGCGTTGTTGTCGGCTACTCGCGGACGTACGAGATGACGGTAGTTCCGGCTCTGAGGCCGTACAACGAGGACCAGACATTTGAAGCGAAATTCACGCTGACGCCGCTCGACAAGATCAAAATTCAATTCAGTTACATGACCGGTCGGAACGAGGGAACTGCTGCCGGTTCCACCGGAGGAGCGGCGTCGAACCCTGAGCTGGCGGCAAGCGGAGCCAGCGTAACCGGAAATGATCCGGTGATGTTGAGGGCGAGCGGCGATCTGCTCAGCGGGCTGACGGGGACAAGCGACAATACCAAGCTGAATCTTTCCTACAACTCGCTTCTTAATGGCGAATACTCCCAGTACGGCGGGACATTCACCTACACGTTCAGTCCCAAAACATTCCTCAGTGCGTCGCTGGGCAGGTCCACGTCGAAATGGGAAGTGAACCGCGATCTTCCGCGTGCGGACTTCAGTGACTTTGCCGCCGGTGGGCGGTATCAGCCACCGAACACGTGGAGCGGTCAGGGCTGGATGGGTTTCGCGTTTGGATGGACAGACACGAACGGGGTGGGCGGCCCGGACAAACCGAGCAGCCTCGCCGATGCCCTGAATCCCAATCGCCTCGCGCCTGTAAGTCCGTTCGGAATTCCCTACCTGTACTACCAGGTCCCTTCGGAAGCGAAGTTCATCTACCGGGAAATCGGAGGCGACACCACGACAGTGGGCCGGGTCGTGTCGCCTCAAGGGTATGTAATGAGTGCGTACAAGGACCTGAGCGGAGTGTACGGTATCGGTGGCGGAGGGCACGTGCGGTTGACCGGGCGGTCCAACCAGATTGTATTCCGCAGCGACTTTACGCACGCGATGGGCTCTCATACGGTGAAAACAGGCGTGGAGCTTATTCGAGGTGACCTCGAATACCACATGATCCAGAACAGCGCTCTGACAACGAACACAGAATGGCGTGATTACGGTGGCAACTACCCGGCGGTGAACCCGAGCATTCTGGGCGTGTATCTGCAGGACAAGTTCGAGACGAACGGGATGATCGCCAACGGCGGCATTCGGATCGAACGATTCGATGCCGGGCAGAACGCGTATTTCTACAACGATATGTTCGATAACGACCTGTTCGTGAACCACGGAACCCGCTATTTCAAAGACCTCTCCGTAGCCCTCGGGTGGGACACGCTGGCGTATGGGCCGGTTCCGGTGAACAACGTTTCCGACTATTTCAAGGTGAAGGAAAAACTCGGCGTTGCCCCGGAGCCCTGGGACGTTGTTCGCATATTCCCTCAGTCAGATAACATTGTCCACTGGCGGATTGCGCCGCGCTTCGGGATATCTCACCCGGTGAGCTACCGCACGAAGTTCTTTTTCAACTACGGCATCTTCTACTCGATGCAGAAAGCGGCCGTGATGTACGGCCACTCCGACCACGACGGCCGGGCCGCATTCAACGGCTGGGTCGCCGACATGTTCAACCCCAACCTGCGACCCGCGAAGACCACAATGTACGAAGTCGGCGTGGAACACGTCTTCCCGCTGGGGTTGGTGATGACGGTTCGTGGGTACGCCAAGTACAACGTGGATCAGGTGACGCGCATTTCTGTTACCAACACCCTGCGATCGGATTTCCGCGGATATTCGATCTTCAGGAATGCTAACTACGAAGACATTCAGGGCGCGGAGATCAAGCTTGCCCGGAGCAGTGGTCGGTTTGTCAACGGCTGGCTTACGTACCAGAAAACCAGTTCAAGGAGTGGTATGGTCGGCCTGACCATTGTGGATCTGAACACCGTCAACATCCAACCGTTTGAATCCTTCGCGTCAACGTCCGATCCCAAAGGGTATTTTCAGGGAATGCTCCGCGTAGGGACTCCTATGGACTGGGGCAACATCCGCGGTGGGTGGGCGATAAGTGTCGTTCAGTCGTACGCCTCCGGGGGCGAGGTCATCTACAACCCCGAAGCGTTGCCGCGCAGGGAGATTCCGGACGAGAACATCCTTCCGTCGGCGAGCAGCTATAACACTGACCTGAAGCTGAGCAAGGCGTTCCAGCTCGGCCGTGGCAGGTCCTTGTCCGCCTACCTCGACATCGGGAACGTGTTCAACATAAAACGCCTCAACGGTGGAGGGATACAGAACCACATCGACTATCTCGGCTACATCTATGGTCAGCGTCTGCAAGGGAACGACGTGAAAGTCGGGGACGAGTCCACCTTTGCGATGTTCACGCGTCCCTGGAAGGACAAGGACGGCAACTGGAAGCGCCCGACGAGCGCGCAGACAGAATGGATGCATCATCTCTACCCGCGATCGTACCGGGTGGGTGTTCGTTTCGATCTGTAATTCCTGTTTCATTGGCACGGCAATTGTCTCGATGATTGAAAGGAGGGGTGCTGGAAGCCGGAGCACGTGGTTCTCATGCAACTCCACGTCTGTGGATTTGCGCTGGTTGAGGATTCCTCACTCGTGAGGAGAAAAGGAGTTTCTGGAATGAACTGGCGAAAAGGGGTTCTGTTCGCCGGAGTGCTCGGGATGGCAGCGGTTCCGGCCGTTTTTGCAAACGGTCTGCAGGCGCAATTCCATCTCGGAAGATTCTGGACGAACCCGGAAAACGAGCCCGCGGAAAGCTCACTCATGTGCTACCCGGGCGGTGTTCCGCGAAACGAGTGGAGTGATGGCTCAGGGCAGCAACTGAAACGGTCGTGGCTTACGCACACCCGCAAGCACGGCGGCTCTATGCTCACGATCGACTGGACGAACGAACTGGGCACTCTGTATGCGGATGCGTACAGCTACATGTACCGCGGCAACGACACGTCATCGCCGCCGCGCTACCGTCTGGATAAGCCCGACGCGTTCAACTATCTGTACGCCGTGTCCATCCAGGAGTACATGCGGTTCCCGCGGCCGAAGCTGATTCTGGTGGTCAAGTCAGCGACTTCGGCGACGGGCGACACCTTGATTGATTTCATCTTCTTCCCCGGGAGCGCCGGGCTGGACCAGTTCAAGTATCCGGCGAGCGGTGGGAAAGGCCCACGTCCTGACGTGATCGTTGATCCAAACCTCGTTACGGAATTGAAGATCAACACCGTATGGCGGTACATCATGGGCGTCGAAAGCATTCGTGACGTCTACGGGTATGGCCAGACGAGCCCGCATCAGGATTATGTCTTCACCGACTACAAACTGGTAAACAATGGTATCAGCGGCCGTACGGCGAACGATCACCCGCCATCCGACGGCGCGACAATTCAGAATCAGGTCATCAACAAGATGCTCTGGTGGCACACGCGGCATCTGAAGGACGAAATGGCCAGCGTCGCCAACCAGCAGTGCGGCGACCAGGAGATGATGTACGTCGAGCCGTTTGGCGCAGGGAACCATAGCGTCATGATGGCTTGGGACGTTGACCTCGACGACCCGACTTCACCCGGACCCGACTGGGGTGACCCGATCGAGACCGCGTTCTTTGAAGGCCACCTGGCGGGCAACGCGTACATCGTGAACGGACCGGTGTTCGCAAGCGCGGGACCCGGAGCCAACTACGGCGTGGACGACCCGGCGCAGCCCGCGTTCCGCACCGTCTGGCAGGAGTACGGGTTTGACTTTGGCAAAACCTACTCTCCGGCAGACCCGGCGCAGGCCAGGGAAATGATTGCCGATGGATCGCTGCAGATGGACCTGAACGTTGGTTTCCGCGACGATCCTCGTTTCGTGAATTATGTGGGCGGCGCGAACATCGCGTCAGCGATCTGGGGCTACGGAAAGCTCGCCGGTCCGCTCACCCTGGCGAATGTGCGCCAGCAGGGCTACGATATGCCGTGGCTTGATTCGCTGCGGTTCGTCGAAGTGATGGGTGCCGGTGGTATTGACGTTGAAGAAGCACGGCGAATAGGCAACGCTTGGAATACCAACAAGCTGGCGAACCCCGGTGATCCGGCGAGCTGGATGTCGGCCGCGGATATCGCGCTTATTCAGACGGGTCGCGACACGGCGATGAAGGCCTGCGCGCTGGCGTACTGGAACTTCCACGGCCACATGCCCGCCAACGTAACTGCGACTGACCTGGCGAAGTGGGGGTTGACGGGGTTCGTTACGTCGAAACCGGCGCAGTACGGGCCGTTCGACGCTCCGGATGCTCCTCGTCCGCCTGGATTCCTCTCGGTGCGTCCGTTGAACCGCGTGGGAATCGCAGTGCGCTGGGGCAAAGAGGCGGAAACGACTCCGGACCACGATACCAAAGTCATGGACTTTGCGGGGTACCGGATCTACCGCCAGACGGGGACGCGTATGTCTCCGATGGTGCTGATCAAACAGGGGCCCGCATCCGACTTCGCGGAAGTGGCCGCGGATGGTGCGTTTCCGGCGGGTCGTGTGTTCCACGATGTCAACGTGACCCCCGGTGTGGACTACTGGTACGCGGTTGTCGCGTATGACGACGGAACCCAGAACTGGGAGCTTCCCGGCCATTCGATGGAAAGCACGCGCTGGTGGACCTGGTCGGGTTACATGAACAAGGGTGCGACGGCGCCGGAATATGTCGGCGTGGATGCGTCTGCAGCGCCGGGCAAGTTCATGCTCGCACAGAACACCCCGAACCCGTTCAACCCGACTACGACCATCAAGTTCAGCCTTGCAAGTTCCGCCCAGACGAAACTTGTTGTCTACAGCCTCACCGGTCAGGTGGTTCGCACACTGATCAACGGGCAGACCGCCGCCGGGGTCCACAGCGTAGTGTGGGATGGCAACGACAACACGGGTCGTCCGGTTGCAAGTGGAGTTTATCTCTATCGCCTGACCAGCGGCACGAACGAAATGGTTCGCCGCATGGTGCTTGTTCGTTAAGCAGCGATTCGGCGGGCGTGGGAGGTTCGTGCCTCCCACGCCTGTCTGAAAGGGATGGGCAATGGCTCTATTTTCCCGTCGATGGGCTCTGCCGACAGCCATTCTGGTCGCGTTCCTCTTTATGTTTGCGTCGAACGCCATTTCGCAGACGACCACTCTGGACAGCGTGAGAGTAGTTCCCAACCCGTACAATGTCTCGGGGAGAACGTATGCGGCTCGGTCGAACATTTTCGGGTACGAGCGGCTGCGGTTCGCAAACCTCCCGCTGCCGTGTACGGTCAAGATTTATTCGTCGGACGCGAATCTGGTGAAAACGCTGCAGTTCAATGCGGGCGATCTGTTGCCGGCGTGGGACGGGCGAAACAGCGACAACCAGTACATAGTCAGCGACGTGTATTTCTATGTGGTTGAACATGCAACCTTGGGGACGAAAATCGGCAAGTTCGTCGTAATTCGTTGACGTGCGGCGGTTGCCAAGGATGTCGATCTCGGGAGATACCATGAACAGAGGATTTTGCCTGCGTGGCGCCGTGTGTGCGGCCCTGTTTGCGGCTTCGTCCGGCGTGGCCCAGACCACTCAATACATCAAAGATGGTGTATATGATCCGGCGACACCGGAGCGCCGGGGACAGGCAGGAGCGACGTTCCTCCAGGTGGGGGCAAGCGCGCGCGCGGAAGGCATGGGGGGAGCCTTTGCGGGTGTTCGAGGGGATCCCTCGATTGCATTCTACAACCCTGCCGGCGTGGCGGAGGTAACGGGAGTGGCGTTTTCGGCGGACCATACGAAGTGGGTTGCTGATATGTCACTGAACGGCTTGGTGGCGGCGGCGCGTGCAAAGTTCGTCTCACTTGGTGTCTCCTTCCTGAGCATGGACTACGGGTCTTTTGACGGTACACGCATCGCAGACAACGCCGCCGGGTACGAATCCATCGGCGCCGTGACCCCTACCGCATGGGCACTGGGCGGTATTGCGGCCGTGAAATTCACTGACCGGTTCAATGCCGGCATTCAGACGAAGTGGCTGGTGCAGGACATAGGTGAAAGCGAGGTCTACACATTCCGCAACCCGCCGCGGTATACTGGCGAAATTACCAAGAATCGGGTGAGTACGTGGGCGATCGACCTTGGCACCCAGTACTACACCGGCCTCCGCAACCTCAGTATCAACATGACACTGCAGAATTTCGGCGGGACGCAGAAGTACGTGGAAACGACGTTCAGCCTTCCGCTCACGTACCGGGTTGGCGTGTCTGCGGAGCTTATGGAGTTCGTCACCGGGGACGCCACCGGCGCTCACAAAGTGTTCCTGTCGTTGGAAGGCGTCGATCGTCGGAATGTGAGCCTTGACGGGGCAATAGGTGCTGAATACACCGGTGACATGTCTGACTTTGTTCCGGGCCTTTCGGTATCAGTGAGGGCGGGAAGAAGGCCTGCGCGCAATCAGGACGGCTGGATGAGCTTCGGCGGCGGGGTGTGCTTTCCCGTGACCGGAGTCAAAATGGGGCTGGACTATTCGTTCAACGATTACGGGCCGCATCTTTCGGTCCACCGCGTTGGAATGCGGGCTTCGCTTCGTTGAACCGGTCGGGTGAAGGAAGTTCGCGTACTCGGTGCCGGGCGGAGAGGTGAGTGATCGGGCCTTCCTTCAGACGGCGCGAATGTCCTCTTCGCGGTAGTTTGTTTTTATTCCCTCCGTGCAGTTCCTGCACATAGGCAATGCTCCTCTGCCGGTCATGACGCGCCGTCGAAACGCGTTCATGAGGTCGCCGTGCCAGATTCGGCGTAGTGTTGTTTCTTCTGTAAGGCACCCGACCGCGAAGTCTCCATGTTTGTCAAAACAACAGGGGGTCACGGTTCCATCCCAGTTCAGGACGGGTTGCACCCAAAGAGTCCTGCACCGGTTCGGAATACTTCCTTTTGCGGCTGCTTTGCTCACGACTTCTCCATTGACCGACTGGTAGCGTCGAAACCGCGCCTCCCGCGGCAAGAAGTCCTCCGCCTCTTTTTCGTCATAGACCTGGGCAGTTTTGTACGTTACTTTGTCCGCGCCGAGAGACCCGGCCAGTTCGCGTATCTTTTCCAGTTCGTGCAGATTGTGTCGAAACAGGATAAACTGAACGTGGACGATGGGCAATTTCGATCCCAGGCGACACTTTGTGACGGTGAGTTCTCTGATACCGCGGATGACTCTGTCGAAATCACCGCCGATCCTGTACCTGGTGTACGTTTCAGGCGTCGCTCCGTCGAGGCTGACGATGAGGCTATCCAGGCCGGACCGAACAATCTCCTCGGGCCTGTCGAGATAATGGCCATTTGTGCTCGCAAGCGTGTACAAGCCGTGTTCCGAGGCGTACCGTACCATCCGCAGAAAATCCCGGTGCAGGAATGACTCTCCCTGATTCCAAAGGAGCACCATCAGGCTTCTGCCGGATATCTCGTCGACGGCGCGGCGGAAAAGGTCAAAGTCCATGTGCCCGCGTTTTCTGCGGAGCGTTCCGTTTCCGCTGGGACAGAGCGGGCAATGGAGATTGCACACGTTTGTCGGCTCCAGCATCAGCACAGGAGGCAGGCCCCAGACGATCGGACGCCCGGAGATTCGCGATAGCCCGTAGCTTGAAAGTGCCTGCGCGGCATTCCATAGCTTACCCCAGCGCAAGGACTTGCGAAGGAAATGAACGGGTTCGCGAACGTTCATAGTAATTGCGGGAAACAGGGTGTGAGGAGTTTCGTCACGTTACCATACGCCGTATGCGATGCCCCCGCTGAAGCTCGTCCAACTCTTGCGGGTGTGCCCCGCGTTGCCGTCCGCGTGGCGTTCGATCCTGCCCATGTCGCACTGAAGAACAAAATCGCGAAGCCATTCCACGCTGCAGGTAATATGTACTTCCCGCGTCCGCGTGCGGGGACCAAAAAGGAATTGTTCCGCCGGCGGGTTGTACTGATCGAGTTCGCTCCCGTCACCACCTCGTCGCGCCTGAGAGACCCACGCCCCGAGACGTAACCAGCGCAGCGGGCGCCAGTTGACTTCTCCCCGGAGGTAGTCCCCGTTGTGGCCCTGCCAGAACCCGAGTGGATATGCGGTCACCGGCTGGTTTCCGCGCACGGACCACGTGTCATACGTGTTCCAGGGGTAGCGGTGCCGGTATACCCACGGGTTTGCTCTGGTGTACTCGACAAAAAGGTCGCAGTCGGGGATTAGCCCCCAGAAATCCGCCACATGCGCTCCGTACTGCCAGGCCCACCAGTTGTGAATATTGTCCTCTTTGAAGAGCTGGTTGAGGCTTAACTCGTCTATGAACAGCGACCCATACAGCTTCGTCCAAGGTAGCCGTGAAACGCTCAAATCTCCCCACATCTGCAGATTGTCGAGGTCTCCTTCGCTATGCTGAGCCGCGCGAAATGGTATCACAGGGATCAGATACCGGGCGGCGACTCCGCGGCCCCCGTACACCAGGGATTCGCCCGCGCCAACCTCGACGCCGGGGATGCCGGTATACGCGATTCTGTGCGCGACGTAGTATTTGCTCATGAAAGCAGCGGTCGAAGGGGCGGCCCTGTGCCACGCGCTGGCAGTATCTGGCACGCCGCTCTGCAATGTTCCGTGAAGGTATGTCAGCGAAAGCCAGTCAAAGGGCCGGAACGAGAGGCGCACAGTTGGGAACGCGGGTGCTTTGTCGGACAGAACGACGTTGCCGTAGCGGCCTCGCCCGATCGTGAGGGGGAATACTCCGAACGAGGCGTTGATGGAGCCGGAGCAATAAGAAATGAGAGCTTCAGGATCGTCATAGTAGTACGTGCGGCCTGTATCGCCATCAACATGTGCAAATCCTGGCGTTCGATCGAACGCAGGAGGTGGTGCGCTGAACTTCCCCCATTCGGCAATGTCGCGGAATGCAGCCTGGAAACCCCAACGAGAACCCTTCCGAAGACGCCCGTTGATCTCTGCGTGGCGCCGGTACAACGCACCCGTGTCCCTCCGGGCGGAATACGCGACTGCAATCCCAACGCGGGCGTCGATTTCGTCCTGTTTGAACGATCGCCGTGTCCAGCGCTCCAGACGGTCGGAGAAAACCTGATCAGGCCCCGGCGCCAAGCCCCGGAGCAGGTCGCCGTCCGAAATGGCCCGGATCTCGTCTCGGTACTCCCTTGCAAAAAAGTGCAGAAGTGCCTTGTCCACTGCAGTGAGATGATTCAGCGAGGAATCGGCGCGGTTGATATCAAGGAGCGCTCGTGCGATTGAAAGGCGGGTCCACGGCTTCATTGAAAGCTCAGCGTTGCTCAGAAGGCCCTTTGTTTCCGCGCGGTCAAGGAATTCGTACACGGGGTCATGTGGCGTGACGAAGATGGGCGCGAAGGCTGCCGTGTTACTTTCTCGCGCGGCCGCAAGTCCCCAGGAGAGCGCAAGCGCAAGTGCTGCCGTGAGAAACAGCGCGTTCGCTCGCATTCCGCTTTTGTCAAGAGCGAGGATCCTGCTCTGACGTGCTCGGGCGATTACGCCGCGCATCCAACACCTATCCGCGTTGCTGGCGAAACCATTCAACAGTTCGTTTCAAACCTTCTGAGAGAGGCGTTGCCGGCGACCATCCCAAGAGCCGGTGCGCTTTCTGCCAGTCCACCACACTCCGCATCTGCTCACCAGGTTTGCCAGGACCATGGATCGGCTCCACACCGGTGCCAACAGCGTCGCGAAGGAGTGCAAAGAGCTCATTCACGTCGGTTTCGACGCCCGTTCCGACGTTGAACACGTCGCTGCTGCCGTAATCGAGAGCAGCCATGTTCGCCGCGGCAACGTCTCCCACGTATACGTAGTCTCGCGTCTGTTCTCCGGTCCCATTGATTGTGGGAACCTGCCCCGACAGAAGACGGGACGTGAATATCGCGACCACCCCGGCCTCGCCATGGGGGCTCTGTCGCGGCCCGTACACGTTCGCGTATCTGAGGATGACGTGCTCGAGGCCGTACGTGTTTTTGTAGAAATAGAGGTATTTCTCATTGGCGAGTTTGGCTATTCCGTACGGCGAAAGCGGCTGTTGCGGGTGTGTCTCGGGCGCGGGGTACGTCTCCTGTTCGCCGTATATCGCGCCGCCCGTGGAAGCAAGCACCACCTTTCGAACCTTCAACCGGATGCATTCCTCGTACAAATTCAGACCTCCGAGGATGTTCACCGTGGCGTCGAAACGCGGATCGGCCACGGACTTGCGAACGTCCATCTGGGCTGCCTCGTGGAACACCACTTCAGGGCGCTCCTCCTCCATGATTCTTCCCAGTTCGTTCGATGTGACATCGGCGACGTGAAGTCGGGCGGCTGGATTGACGTTCTCCCTTCTCCCTGATGAAAGGTTATCCACAACGCTGACCGAGTGTCCCCGTTCGACGAGGCCGTCCACGATGTGAGAACCGATAAAACCGGCCCCACCGGTTACCAGTACGCGCATGATGTTCCCCACAGAATGAATACGGTGAAAATGCCAGATGACCCGGGCGGGTATCCTCTTGCGTTTTCTAAAGTAATGAATTCTCCGCCTGCGCGCACCGGCTGCATGGTCCCTGTGGCTCTCTTCTGTGCGCGAAAGTCGGGATTCGATCAAGACCCTTGGGAGAGCTTGTCCGGCACCAACATGCCGTCCTCATCGAACGCAAGCGCGAATGGCTCTGGCCCATACGTGAGCGATGCATCGGGATGGGCATGCGGCAGGAGAGTGTCGCTGACATGAATATGGTTCAAGCACGCAGTGTTTCGTATTCGGACGAGGCGTGCGCCAGTAGTGTCCCCGACTCCGGCGGAGGCCAGGGCAGCTTCGATTGCTTCCGCGTCGTTTTCACACAGGACGGGCACCATTGCTCCACGCGGTCGCGTTGCGGTAATGGCGTTCATTCGCGTCTTGCGCCAATCTACCTTGTTCACCACGCGGGTCAGCGCGAAATCCGCGAGGCCGATTCCCGCAGCGTTCCCCTCGGTCGCCTCCGTAAGATCACGGACGAACACGCGACGGGGCGCTGTCCGCTCCACTATCTCCCCGATGCTGTAATCCGCCCAGTGTTTGCGCCGAATGACGTTGGTGTCCATGCCGGATCCGCTGATATCCTTTCCCAACTCATCTACAATCAGTAAATCGATGTTGTCAAACGGAATCGTTGCCATGTATCCCGTCGCTCTCGCCAGAAGAGCCGGCTCATCGCGCAGGATACTCCCAGCCTGCACCGCCACAACCTCGGCGACCTGGCCGCGGGCGTTTTCAAGTACGGCCAGACCGCCAAGCACAGGCAGGCGTTCGAGCACAACCTGAGTTGCGGAACAAACAAGGGTTTCAAACGGCATTTCCACCGCGGCTTGATGGTACCGGATGGCTCCCTGGTGTTTTCCAAGACCTATGAGGAGCATTTTCGCCAGGCCGCTCTGGTACAGACCTCCGAACTCCGTGTGGGGTTTGACCCGGTTGATGAGCAGGACGTGGTCTGCCCCTGCCGCGTTCGCGTCGATGACGACGGGGATACCTTCTGGCGTGGAACCCAGCGGGACGACCTCCATGGAGGACATCACGGGGGCGCCGGTTGTCTGTTCCGTGATTCCCAGCGTTTCCAGAACCCGCGCCTGCCCCTCCGCTGTGCCGCCACCGTGGCTGCCCATCGCCGGGACGATGAACGGCCGCGCGCGCAATTCGCGGAGCGCGTGGACCACCGCTTTCGCGATCCCTGCGATATGCGCAATGCCTCTGCTGCCGACTGGAACCGCGACCCGATCGCCCGGTCTAACAGCACCGGCCGCAAGAGACAGAGCCGCTGTTCTCGCGATGGGCACTGGATCGTCGATCTGTGGCTGGCGGAACGTCTGTTCAACGCACCGCATGTCCGGCAATCGCACCGGAGCCCCCTACAAGGAAAGCGGCCTGACCGCGTGGAGCTGCCAGGCCGTGGGAAACCGCACCTTTTCCAGACGTATCAATGGATTGTGGAAAGGGTATCCGATACGACAGGTGCCACGCCCTTCCACATCTCGTATATCTTCGGGCAGTCCGCTTTGATCAGCGCGTAATCTCCCGGTGGAATCATGAAAAACAACGCCCACACGAGAATGAAAATCGGGAGGAGGATCGGCAACGCGTATTTGACGACGTATCCGAAGAAACTTGGCATCTTCAATCCGTTCTGATCGCTGATTGATTTCACCATGAAGTTCGGGCCGTTTCCGATATACGTCATGGCTCCGAAGAACACCGCACCGGCCGAAATCGCCACGACGTATTTCAGCGTCTCCGGGCAATCTATGAACATCCGAATGTGTTCGGGGTTCGTCGCGTCCATGCTGTACTTGCCGAGCGCGGCGGTCAGAAAATTGAGATATGTGGGTGTATTGTCAAGAACTGCGCTGAGGGACCCCGTTCCGAAGTAGAACAGACCCGGCGTAAGCTGGTCGCCGTACACCTTGGCCTCGTGGGCGATCAGTTCCAGCGCGGGAACCATCGTCAGGAAGATGCCGACGAACAGAAATGCGACTTCCAGAATGGGATGGAAATTGAAGTCATTCCCCTCAAGCGCCTTCTTGTCGGCAGTTTTGTACGCGAGGTAACATATCCCGAACATGATGAACTCACGGATTCCCAGCGGAATCCCGTAGTGCTTGAGATCTGGAAAACCCGGGATGACGTTCGGATCGAGGAAGATGGAACCAATGATGATCGCAAGCCATACGAGGCTTTTGAGACCGGTGAACTGAATCGTTCCGCTGTGTTCGACGGACGTGGCGGCTTCCTTGCGCGCATTGATCGTGTCAATCGTGAAGAAAACAGCCAGGATCAGGGCCAGTGTGACCAGCCAGATATACCAGATGTGCGTGACGATCCAGAAAAAGGGGATGCCGCGGAGAAACCCCATGAAAAGGGGCGGGTCGCCGATGGGCGTGAAGGCGCCACCCACGTTACTCACGGTGAATATGAAGAAGATGACATGGTACGCTTTAATCCGCCCCCGGTTGACCCTCATGAAAGGGCGTATCATCAACATCGAAGCGCCCGTTGTTCCTATAACGTTGGCGATCAAGCTCCCAATGAACAGGAAAACAACATTGAGGAGCGGCGTGCCCTTCTTGTCGATGTCGATCAAAATGGCGCCCGAAGCGACAAAAAGGGACCCGAGAAGAGCGATGAAGGAAACGTATTCAACGAAGGAATGGTAGATGGAGCCGAAGTTGCCGAGAACGACAACGTAGAACGCCGCCACCAGAAGGCCCAGTGCGATCGAGATGTGCGGGTAATACTTCTCCCAGAAATGGTGATAAAAAAGGGGCCCTGTCGCGATCATTCCCAAAAGGAGAATGAACGGCAAGACCGCCCACGCCGGTGGAACGGGACCGCCTCCTTCGCTTGCGTGGGCGAAGGAAGGCATTGCTACCACGGTCAGAAAGGCCAGAAAGAAGCCCAGATGATGGAGCCGGTTGCAGACCGCGCGACGCACAAATACGGCCATGGACACATCCCTCCGAGTAGTCTACATGAGAGCCGAAACAAAGGAAAGTCAGTTCACCCGCAGGATGACAGCGTACCCAGACGGGAGCTGAATTACCGGACTGATCTGTCCGGGACGAAGAGCCTTCACTGCTTGCTCAAACTCGGGTATGAGATCCCCCTCGCCAAAGAAGCCGAGGTCCCCCCCAACCTCAGAGGTCGGATCACTCGAAAGGCGGTGTGCCAGCGCGATGAAATCAGCTCCCGCGAGAAGCTGCCGCCGATGTTGCTCCGCCTGCTCACGGGTAGGTGCGAGAATCATGCGGGCGCGCATTTTCCCCGAGGCAATGCCTTCGTCGTAGTCTTGTTTCCGTTGCTGAGCCAGGGCGCGGAGCCCGTTTGGAACCTCGTCGTCAGGCGCAAGCCTTACTGCGCGGTCGAAAGCGTTGAGAGCATCCTGGTACCGGTCCATGATGACGAAAATGGAGCCGAGGCTCAACCACGCCTCGACGAGTGTGGAATCTATGCTGGTTGCCTGCTGGTACATCCTCACTGCTTCCGCGCGCTTCCCCTGATCTTGGGCGACGTCACCGAGACGAACGTAAGCCAGCGCATACGGAAGCACGCCTCCTACCACGCTCTGGTAGGCTCGAACGGCTCCCGCGGTATCGCCATCAGCCAACCGGAGATCTCCCAGTTGAACGACAGCGGGCGCGTAAGGTGGAACCTGAGAAGCGAGAGCCTCGAGTTCGCGCATTGCTCCCGCTTTGTCTCCGCTGGCAAGAACGAGGCTGGCGAGGTCCGAGCGGAGTCTGGGCTCGTTGGGCAGGAATTCTATCGCCTTCCGCATTGTCTCGATGGCAGGCCCGTATTTCCCTTCTGCGGCAAGGCGCGCCGCGTTCAGGTAATGCGCCTCCGCACTGTCACGCGCGGCGGCCTGTCCCTGCAGGATGGCCCGCTGCATAAGCGATTGGGCAGTGCTGATGCCCGGCAGGGCAGCCAGGACAAAACCACACAACAGCCAGCGCATGGGGCGGGGGCCCGAAGCATTCATAGAGTGTTCCCCGGTACTGTGCACGCGGACGCAAAGAACGCCCGCAAGATGGCCGACGGACGCGCAAGAGAAATAAAGATACGAAAAGACCGAAATGCGTGCGAAGGGGGCCTGAGCAGCGGGCCGCGGCCCTGAATGCCGCTTGGATACTTCCTCAACCAGACGCTACTTTCACACACTGACGTCGGCTTTCACCTCCAAATTGCGAGGGATCGATAGTATGTTCCGCTGTGGCATCGTTGGGATTGGCTCATGGTATTCCCAGGCGTTTGCGCGGGCCGTTCAGGCAACGTCCCGCCACGCGAAACTCATCGCGGCTGCGCATCTGGGCCAGAGTTCGGAAAGCGTGAAGCGGTACACGGGGTATACCCGGGAAGGCTTCGCGGACGAGTTCTCGCTGAATCTCTACGAATCCGCAGGTGAGATGATCAATCACGAAAACCTCGATGTCGTGTTTGTGTGCGTGCATGATGCGGAGAAACGGTATTACGCGGAACTTGCGGTTCGGGAAGGATGCCATGTGTACGTGGCCAAGCCGTTGTGTCTGACCACGGTTGATGCTCAGGCTCTGCGGGAAATCGGACGGGAAACTGGCAGAACCATCAGCACGCTCGAACCGGGCCGATACGACGGCGCGATTCGGGAAGCGCACAACCGCGTGGTGAACGGAGAAATCGGTGAGGTTATCAGCGCGCGTTGCTGGGTTCAGCACGGGCAACCGGGGAAAATGGATTTCTCTGAAAGCGTGGAAATGTCGCCGCGCTCCGGCGGCACGCTGTTCACCCTCGGTGTGTACGCCGCCGGGCTTCTCAACTGGTTCCTCCGAGCGCACCCCTCGAAGGCGTGGGCTGTCGGAGGGAATTTCGCGACACCATGGTACCCTCACCCTGACCAGGTGAAGGCTGCCGTGGTGTACACAGACGGGCGGATCGGTTCGTGCGACATCTACTTTGGAACGCCTTGCCGTGCGCCGGCATGGGAAATTGAGGCCGTCGGAACGCGTGGAATCATCCGGGTGAATCAGGATGTGTTCGAGGGAACCCTGTATACGTCTGACTCGCGGATTATTCCTTTCTATCGAAACCAGAACGATGTCATACTCGAGGCGATACGCAGCTTTTTCCACTCACTGTTGGCCGGTGCCCCACCCGATCTTGACATGCCCGAGGCAATCGAAATCATACGTCTCTGTGAAGGGTGGAAACAGTCAATTGAGACGGGCGCACCGGTGCAATTGAGCTGATTGGCACCATGACCGGGAGGGTACTACATGCGGGCAGTCCGGATGGTGGCTCCGCGAAAAATGGAGATCGTCGAAATCGAGGTTCCGGAGATTTCTCGGGGACAGGTACTCGTGAGGCTTCTGCGGAACGCGATTTGTGGCAGCGACTTGATCACGTTTCTGGAAACTCAACCACGGCCGTACCCGGGCGAACTTGGCAGCCCGTGCCACGAATGCGCCGGCGTGGTGGAAAAGTCATTTCTTGACGGGTTCGAGCTTGGGGACCGAGTATTGTATTTCCCGCCGCCTGTTGAGAACGGGTTGCGCGAGTACGTTGCGGCGGACGCGCACCAGCTTTTTAAATTGCCGGAGGATGGCAATCTTTCCGAGCTGGTGCTCGCGCAGTTGCTCGGAACGGTGTTGCGAACCACTCGTGAAATCGGGTCGGTGCTGGGGCAGTCGGTGGTGGTCATTGGCCAGGGGCCCGTGGGCCAGTTGTTCGACCGGGTTCTTTGGAATCTCGGAGCGAAGCAGGTGATCGGTATTGACTCGGTTCCTGAACGTCTCAGGGTGAGCCGGTTGATGGGTGCTACGACCGTAGTGGATGCGAATGCGCGGCAGCCGTGGGAAGCGGTGTCCGGGCTCACTGCAGGCAGGGGCGCCGATCTTGTGATCGAAGCGGCGGGATATGAGGAAACTCAACGGCTCATGATCGAACTGGTCAGACAGGACGGGCGGATCGTCATGTTCGGGGTTCCCAAGTACCGGCGTTCAGAACTCGACTTGTTTGCGTGGTACAAAAAACGCGCCCAGATGGTTACGTACCATGTCCCGGACGTAGAGCGTGACATCGCGCTTGCACTGCAATTCATTGTGGAAAAACGCGTCGACGTGAAACCAATTCTCACGCACGCCTTTCCCCTCGCCCGGGTTCAGGAGGCGTATGACCTTTTCGCAGACAGGCGGGAAGGGTGCGTGAAGGTGATTCTTGAAATGGACAGGTGAGGGTTTTCAAACATTCAGGAGAGCCAGCAATATGGTAGTAAACCGCGACTACGCGCGTTGGTTGGGCAACCTGAAATGGATGCCTCGTGATGCATGGATGAGAAACGTGCACGACCCCGCTGCGGAGTGTGCAGGGAACCCGGTCACGCTTGTGGGAGATTCCGGAACCATGTGGATTTCCTCCCCGATACCGATTCCTCTCGATAGCGCCAACCTCGACGTTTTCCTCGCGGGAACCGTGCGGGGAGGGAAGATCGGCCTCGAATGGTGCCATGCGAAGCGAGGCAAGTTCTATCCACCGGTGTGGGCCGCGGTTGATGTGGAGGGGCGTTTCGTCCTTTCGCGAGCAAGTGCGAGGAGAACCACTGCGAGTTTTCGGTTCGTCGTCGAACTGGGGAACGAGCGATCGGCGACACTCGAGATAACCGAATGCCGCGGCGAGTCACAACCCGAGTTACAGGTTCTTGTCAACCAGGTCGGGTACAACGTGGGACTTCCGAAAACCTTTACCGTCCAGTGTAACGCGCCGTTGGAGGTAGGAGGGTCCTTTCGAGTCATAGCTCCGATTGCGGGACCGGGTAAGGAATTTGTTACGGTGTTTGAAGGTGCTCTGGAACCCGCGGGGCGGATCGGTGAATGGGAGCGCACCTACTGGCGGGGTAATTTTTCCCGCCTCGACATCCCGAACAATTACTATATCGAGGTCCGGGTCGGAGATCTGGAAGCGGAATCCCCGGTTTTTTCGTTGGGGAACAACTTCGTTGCGAAGCGAACGCTCGATACGGCACAACGTTTCTACTGGTACCAACGGTGCGGAATGGCGATTCCCGACTGGCATGAGGCGTGTCATCTGGATGATCGGATCACCACCGCAGACGGATACACGAGAGATGTGGCTGGTGGCTGGCACGACGCCGGGGATTACAACAAATACAACGGGTTCACACCCCATTCGGTCTGGGCGCTCCTGTACGCGCATGAGCAGCGCGCCGATCTTTGCAGGACAATTCGAAGCGGACCGCATTGCGATATCCTAGACGAGGCGCTCTGGGGGGCCGAGTTTCTTCGGAAGATGCAGGAACCGGTTTCGGGAAAGCTCTGGGACCGGGTTTTCTCCGGCTACGGCCACTGGAACACCCCGGAAAGCGAAACTGATAACCGTTTTGGTGATGAAAAGGACCGCGTTGCCACGGGAGAAGCACGGAATCTGTGGTTCGTGGCGAGTTTTGCCCACCTGGGGCGGGTTCTTCGGAACACTGAATTCACTGACCGCGCGTTGCGGCACTGGGAGCTCTGCCGGGACCCGGGGAACGAGGGGCTTCACCACAATGCGGCGCAGTTGATCGCGGCGGATGAACTCCTGCGCACTACGGGTGATCCGCAGTTCGCGGAGGTCGAGGAACAGTGTGTGCGGCATATCCTTGCGTGCCAGGGAGCCGACGAGAACTACGACGGCTGGTTCGCAAACGCTCCCGGCGGGAAACCTGCATATTCGATCGTAGACAACGGGTTACCTGCTGCCTCGCTCGCGCTCTGGGCCCGGGCGAATCCGACCAGGAATCTCGCTGCCGACGTTCTCACGAGCCTGGTCCGGTACACGGGTTTCCTTACACGTCTGGCGGACAATCCCTTCGGCATTTCGAAATTCTACACCGGGGACGCGGAATCGTTCTTTTTCCAGTTCCCTGAGGAATCGAGCTGGCATGTCGGTCAGAACAGCCAGTATCTCTCCGAGGCGTGGGCCGCCTTTCTGATTTTCCAGGTGACTCACCGCAAAGAAGCACTTTCTCACGGTCTCAAGCAGCTCGACTGGGTTCTCGGAGCAAACCCCTATGGCATCTGCATGCTCCACGGGGAAGGCCGGGTAAACACGGCTACCGCACACCACCGTTACAACACGATTGTGGGACAGCCGCAGGGCGCGGTTCCGGGTTCCGTGTTCAACGGGATCACGCGGTTCCGTCCAGAGTGCGACGTGCCCCTCTGGGATATGCTCGAAAAGGGAACACCGGCGTACGAGTGCAACGAGCCATGGATACCCCACAACGCGTACTACCTTCTGGCAGTGACAGAGCTGGCCACGGTCTGCGAGGGCGGTAAATGAACCCTGCGAACGACCTCTGGGCATTCTGGGAAGCAACGAAAGCGGAGCTGGCCGATACCCCTGCTGACGCGACGATGACTCCTGCGCCGGAGATGTCGTCCGAGTCGGTGCTCGTGTATCATGTGAGCATGGCAAGTTTTGGCGGGCGTCGCATCGGCGGCTGGTTCGGTACTCCTCCTGTTCCTCCCGGTGTCAGGATCGCCGGTCTGCTGTGGCTGCCCGGGTACGGTGGTGTGCCCGAAGCGGCAACCGCGCTCTACTTCGCGTCCAAGGGGTTTGCCACACTCGTTCTTGAACCTCGGGGCCAGGGAAAAGGCAGCGCGTTCCCGGACGGGTCGGACGGGAAGCTTGTGCACGGCATAACGGATCCCCATGGTTACGCGTACCGGGCGGTAGTGATGGATTGCGTGCGCGGTCTGCAGGTCCTCCAGAACCAGCCCGAGGTCCACCCCGATCGTGTCGCAGTCGCGGGAGGCAGTCAGGGCGGTGGTCTGACTCTGATGACGGCATCTGTATGCGACGAGAGCGTCCGCGTGGTGGCCGCGCATGTCCCGTTCCTGTGCCACTTTGACTTCGTCATTGAGCACGAGATAGAGACTGCTCCTTACGTGAACCTGACACGCTACCTTGCGGAGTTCCCGGAAAGGCGCGAAATCGCGAGAAGGACGCTGAGTTACTTCGATCCAGTCAATCTCGTGTCGAGACTGCGCGCACCGGTTCTGCTGACGCTTGGCGGCCGCGATACCACGTGCCCGCGGGAGACGATCGAGGCGGTGTTCGAAGCCGCGCCGGGAAAGAAAGCGCTTCTTGTCGAACCCGATGCGGGGCACGAATGGCTGGATGACACGAGAACGCACATGGTCTCGTGGTTGAATCATTACCTTGGTTGAAACGGCGTGAGGTCAGTCATGGAGCCACGGGCGATCCCATGGGATGTGAAGACGTTCGGAGCCAGAGGAGACGGTGCGCGGGATGATACGGCATCGTTTCAGGCCGGTCTGGACGCCGTTGCGAAAAACGGAGGCGGGACGCTGTCCGTTCCCCCCGGAAGGTACCGAATCTGCGGCCCCCTCGAGGTACGAGCCAACGTCACCTTGCAGGGCGCGGGCGGTGCCGTCAACGGGTGGGGTGAACCGACCGTTTTCGAAGTGTTCGATCGTGAACACCCTTTCGTGAGCCTCTCGAACGGCGGCGGTGTGCACAACATCGACATTGTCTATCCGGAGCAGCGGCTTCGCGCTGGTGAGGTTGTGCCATACCCCTATGCAATTGTTGCACGGGGCGAAAACTGTCATGTTGTCGGGGTGTCGCTTCGCAACCCGTTCAACGGCATATGCCTGGACTACGCCGCGCGACATCTTGTGAGGGACGTGCATGGAAGCCCGCTGAACATCGGCCTGTTCGTCAATCAGTGCTACGATGTCGGAAGGGTAGAGAACGTTCATTTCTGGCCTTTCATGGGTCCTGAGCAAAACAAGGATTTCTATCTCGATTATCTCCCGCACCACGCGACGGCATTTGTCTTCGGCAGAACAGACTGGGAGTACGTGTTCAACACATTCTGCTGGGGATACAAGGTTGGGTACCATTTCGCGGAGACGGAACAGGGCTCGACGAACGGCAACTTCGTGGGTATCGGTGCAGACGCAACGGAAACGTGCCTGCTGGTGGATCAGGCGCAACCCTGTACCGGGGGAATCCTCGTCACGAACGGTGAATTCGTGCCGCTGATGTCACCCGATTGCTCCGCGCTGGTCGTCCGCGAGACGTTTCGTGGTTACATCAGTCTCGTCAATTGCGGAGTCTGGGGACCGCATGACAGCAGCGCGCGGATTGCAGGAGACGGAAGGGTCAACATCGCGTCGTGCAATTTCATCGACTGGGACAAGAACCTCACGGACGCACCTGTTATCGATTGCCGGGGCGGCGTGTTGACGCTGAACGGCAATCATTTTACCCGGTCTCAGAACAAGAACCGATCGACTCCTCAAGTGGCCTTGCGGAAGGGCACGCGAGGCGCCATTGTTACGGGGAATTTCAGCGACAACCGGTGGCGCGTCATCAACGAGATTGGGGACTCGGCGCAGATCGGTTTCAATCTCGGAACATAGGATGGGAAAATGGGTTCTCGAGCCCGGTCACACCTTCCCTGTCCAAGGCGTTCGCGGAGTTCTGTGCGTGCACGAAACGTGCCTATGCGTCGTCAGATCAGTCCCTTTTCGCGCATCCACTGAAGGTTTTCCGCAAGCCCTTCCTCCAGTGAAATCTGCGGATCGAATCCCAGCTCCGCCCGCGCGCGCGAGACGTCCACGCACATGTGTTCCACAACGAATCGCAAACCGCCCTCGTTGATTTTTTTCTCCGGCAGGTACCGTTCCAGAAGCGACTCAGCAGATGCGAAATCGACAGGTGAAGAGCTCTTGAGGATTCCTTTTAGAATGTCAAGATAGACGCGAAGTTCAACCGCGCGAGCGCTGGAAATGTTGTAAATGCGCCCGATCGAGTGAGATGATTCCAGCGCGAGGGCAAATGCCTCGCCGAGTTCTGAAACATGACCCGGTTGGAGGAGTGCCCGACCGTCGTTTGGCAACGTGACGGGGCGGTTCTGTGTGAGGCGTCGGAAAAACGCTGGATTCCGTGCTCCCCAGATATCGAGCGGAATGTCGCCCGCACCGTATATGTTGGTAGGGCGAAGGATAGTTGTGGGGAACCCGGTCTGGCGGTGAGCGCGCATCAGGACTTCGTCCTGCTCCAGTTTGGCACCAAACCCACCGTATTGCGGAAGCGCCTCACAAGGGTCTTCTTCCGTTGCTGGTATGCGCTTCATTGGCGCGTACACTCCGGTAGACCCGCAGTGCACGAACTGTCGAATCCTTCCGTCGAGTGTTGTGACCATCCATTCCAACGTTTTTGCGCCCAGTATCGTATCCACCACCGCATCGTATTGCTCCGCCAAAAGACAGCTCTCGAGCGATTTCTGGTCCGCCACGTCAACGTGGATTTCCCGTGCAGTGTCAGGCAGCGCAGCTTTCGTATGCCCGCGGTGGGCTACCACTACCCTGTGCCCATGGCGGTGCAAGGCGTTGGCAATCGCAAGGCCGAGGAAGCGGGTTCCACCGATGAGAAGCACTTTCATTCGACAACCTCCCTTCACTGTACCGCGCGCACGTCTTTGAGATCGTCCCAGCGCACGAATTCTTCGATGAATGCGATTGTGTCCTGGACAATAACGTCCAGCAACTGCTTTCCCTTTTCTTCTGACGAAAGCTCCGGGTGGCCCAGCGCGCCATTGGAGCTGCGTGCATGAAAGGGTGCGGCTACGCCGACCTTCGATGGTCGACTCGCGTCCGGGGTGAAACGCGTGCGCTGCCAGTGCAGGCTCCCGGCCTTCGCCTTTGACATATCGACGAGTACGCCGTTGATGGCCAGCATGAGCGAAGTTTCGTACTCGCATGAGTGTGTCAGCGCGGGCGTTTCCATGGGGACTGTCTTGATGGCGTCGTCGGAAAGGGTCCAGTAACTTGCGAATGCCGCGATAAGGTCGGGCCGCGAACGGAACTTCCACGCGAATTCACTGAGCGCCGCCTGCCCCGGATACACATTGCCACCGTGCCCGTTAAGAAGGAGTATCCGCTTTGCGTACCCCGGAGAGCACACCGGTCCGTCGGCCAGACACTCAAGTATGCCCGAAAGAACGGTCATGTACAGGCTCTCGGAAAGACTGAGGGCGCCTGCGAAGAGGCGGTGATGATGTGAAGCGCCCAACCAAAGGGTGGGAAGCTGCACCACGCGATGTGGAATCCGTTCCTCAACGCGGTCGGCAATTGCCGTTGTAATGAACGTATCAGTGAAAACGGGCAGATGTTGACCGTGCTGTTCGCAGGATCCGAGCGGCAACAACAGGACATGGTCATGGTTCAGGTCTGCCAGAGTGGGGGCCGTCATTTCGGTCCATTTCATTCGTGATACCTCAATTTGCGGTTGAGTTCTTTTGATGGCGTGAGGAGTGGGTGGCCGATGTTCCTTTGAGGGAAACCGTCCATTCGTCCTGATCCTCAGCCCGCAACGTGACGGTTTCGTGCAGAAAATCGATCTTGACGACCGTTCCTGAATGGCCGTTGGCCGCGAACGTTGTCCCGAGTCTGGGAAAACGCTCGTGGGACTCCCGGTAGAACTCCTGTTCAAAACGCAGGCAGCATTTGAGGCGTCCGCAAATGCCCGAAAGTTTGGAAGGATTGAGTGACAGGTTCTGATCTCGGGCCATCTGGCTCGTGATAGGAGCGAACTCCGCGAGGAATGTTGCGCAACACAGCTCGCGACCGCACACGCCGATGCCGCCGAGCCGCTTCGCCTCATCGCGGACGCCAATCTGGCGCAATTCGATGCGCGTCCGGTACACAGACGCAAGTTCGCGGACCAATTCTCTGAAATCAACGCGGTGGTCGGCGGTGAAATAGAAGCAGATTTTCTTTCCGTCCAGTTGGTACTCCACGTCCACGGGTTTCATTGGCATTTTCCGGCGCGAAATCCTCTGCTGAAAATCCCGCAACGCCTCTTCCTCTTTCGTTCGAAGAGCGTTCCAACGGGAGATTTCGTGAGATTCAGCCAATCGGAGGACGGTTTTTCTCTTTGCCCGCCGTCCTGTGCGCGGTTTGCCTCCCGTGTGGCACACTCTTCCGAGATCCTCTCCCTTATCCGCCTCGACGATAACGTGGTTTCCACGCGAAAGCTGCACGTTGTGTGCATTGACGTACGCGGCGCGCCGGTTTCCGCGAAAAACCACCTCAACTATCTCTCCATCAAGTTCCGGGGACTCCTCGCCGGACGCTTCCTCCTCGGGCTGGAGGTGGAGATCGCGATCCTCCAGTTCTTCGAGGGGCTTTTCACCGGGTTCTATGTCGTGATTTTTCATTTGAGATTCCGTTGGAGGTCAAAGAGAAGGCCGCCAGGCCAGAGGGGGAAATGTGGCGATTTCTGAGCCATCCGTTTCCCGAAAGACCCGCCTGTCGTCGCGCAGATACATCGCCAGCGCAAAAAGGGCAGGCATCGCGCTCACGTTGCGGGTTGCCATTTCATGGATTCTGTCGACTTCGTCCAGCCAGGAAAACAACCGGGCGGAACCAATCCGTTTGGCCGAAGGGAGGATGCCACGCAGTTCTCCCGGTGTCTCCGATGAGGCCTCAAGATTCACAAGGATATTGCGGAGACCCCACGCCATCCATCTCGTTATTTCTCCCACGAGCGCGGCCTCCTCAGAAGGAAGCCACCTGGTTTTCCCTTCCGGAGGCGACAAAAGCTTCCGGCAAAGGTCAATTATGTGCGCAGGCTTCTTTTTCGGGTCAAGCGCGATTTCGATCAGGCTGTTCGCGTTGCGTCTCGTTCCCTCCGCACCCGCGCGAGCGAGCGATTGCGCTGACCACACGTCTCCATTGGCCAGCATGGCGGCAGCCCTGGCATCGCTTTCTGCAGCGCCCCGTTCGACGAGAATCCTTGCGATCTCATCTTCAGAAAGTGGCGGGATCGGAACAATCTGACACCGGCTGCGCACGGTTGGAAGAAGATTCTGGGGCCTGGACGTTACAAGCAGAAAAGTCACGGCCGGAGGGGGCTCTTCCAGTGTTTTGAGAAGTTTGGACGCGATCGACTCGTTTATGCAGTCAGCTTCCGCGATGACCGCCACTTTTCGCGGCGCTTGCCACGGAGTCTGCCATGCCCACGTGATCAACCGATCGGCCTGTTCGGAAGTGATTTTCCAGTTAGCACCTACGTTGAGGGGTGCGAACAGATCCTCTGACAAAGCGGCGCTCACCGGCTCGGCTTCAGGAGCACCGGCGGCATTTCCTTCGCCGAAACGCGGCGGCAACGGTGACAGCAACGAAAGATCCGGGTGGTTCAACTTCCCGATATTCTGGCAGTTCTGGCAACCGTGCGATTCATTCCACGAAGGACAGAAAAACATCTGTGTCAGGCGGACGGCAACATGATATGCTCCGTTGCCTCCTCCACCGGTGAGGAGGAGGCAATGCCCGAGCCGGTCGCGTTCGTACGCACGAGCCAGACGGCCTATGATCGTTTCATGCATTGTCAGATGGAATCCGTGCCAGTCGGGAATCGTGGAAACCACGGAATACGCCGTTTTGTAAAGTAAAGCAGTCTCGCGTGGCAGGAAAGAGCCGGCGCCGGTTCGTGAAGAGCCGCGAACGGTTTGTGTTGTGGGACATTTCGGGTCACGCGGGAAGTTCCTGTCGGGCGGACACACCGGCTGGGGCCGCGGTTCGTTGGTCCGTCTGCCCCGAGGACTTAATCTTAATATTGCGGCAGTCACCCGCCGCGATTTCGCTCTCAAAACGACAGAGGACCAACGTGGCTTATCTCTCCATCGCATTTGCGTCTTTCTGCGGGTTGCTTGCGGGTTTTTTCCATCCTCTGGAACCAGGCTTCTGGGTGCCTCATCTCCGTGCCGACCTGCATGACAAGCAGACTGCGAGCCGCGCGTCGAGGATATTCGTGGCTGCCGTCGGACAGGCGCTCACAACATCATTTGTGGCGTTGCTGGTGACGGTTCTCGCGTTCGCGACGATCGCCTTCGCCGATCGGTACACACCTCTTCTTGGTGGCGGATTGGTGTGCATTTTTGCGGCATTCCAGTTCGTGCGGGGGAAAAAAAGCGACCCGGTTGATTCAGGAAAAATCAAAGAGCTGTTGCACGTGGTTGGCGCAGGTTCGGGCAGGGACCCATTTGGAACCTATGAAAAGACAGGGTGGGGAACCGTCCAGTCGGCAGTTTTTTCTCCCGGGTTCGTAATCTCTCCCTTCTTTCTTGCAGCGGCGGCAAGCGGACTTCCTTCAGTCACCAACGCGTTCCCGGTGGTGATTGCGTACATCCTCGGAAACGCGCTCGGCGCCTTCTTCGCCGTTCGAGGGATTCAGGCCAAAGTTGCGGGCGTTGACAAGAGGACGAGTCCGCCCGATGACGCGCCCAATCGAGTGGCGGGCCAAAGGAAAACCCTGACTGCGTTTGCGATGTTTGCGTCTGGAATTCTGGCGATGCTTTCGGGGTGACTCCATGCTCTTGCGGCCCGATGTGATCTTTTTTGATTACGGCAATACTCTCGTCAAGGACACGGAAGACTGGTTCGGAGATATTGCGCGCTACCTGGCACCCCTGGGGATGGAGCTGACGGAAGACCGGTTCCGGATTGGAAAGGCCGCGGCAGAGCACTACGCGGGCCGTTACCGCCAGAAGAACGGCACGCGCACGAGGCTTGAAGACCGTTTCTGGTTCAATTATTGCAAGGCATTTCTTGAAGCCGCTTTTGGCGAGGGAGCTGGCCGGTTGGCAGAGGAAATGCACGCGGTTCAGTTCTTCACCAACGAGATTTACCCCGATACCCACGCAGTGTTACGTGAATTGCGCCGAAGAGGATATCGCCTCGGTGTGATCTCCAACTGGGAAGCCCCAACGCTGCCCTCTTTGTTCGAACGGTTCCAGATAACGCACTTCTTCGAGAAGATCCTCCCCTCCCGGGATGCGGAAGCATCCAAACCCGACCCGCTGATTTTCCAGATGGCGATGTCTGCCCTTGCCGTGAAACCCGAGTATGCGGTGCACGTGGGGGACAGCTTCGTCTGCGACGTAGAGGGTGCGCGCGGAGTAGGGATTACCCCCGTCTGGCTCAACGAGAGGGGTGACGCAGTGCCGGACGGGTCATCGGTTTTGCAGATCCGGAACCTGTCCGGCCTTCTCTCTCTTCTCGCCTGACTACCCGTCGACAGCCGCAAGGGAATACACGTCCGCGTCTCTCAAGTTGAGGTGAAGGCGGACTGTGGCGCCCTTCAGGCGTGAAAGGTCAGGGCTCCCTTTCCAACTGACGGTACGGGCCAGATCGTCCCCGAACAGGTCATCACAATCTTCGATGGAAAACCCCTCAAGCGGTTTCCCGGTTTCGTCGCACAGGCCGATTTTCACGCTGCCACCCGCAGATGTGGAGAGATTGGCCCGAAGCGCCGTGCCTTCGAGTTTCAGCGGCCTGGAGACCGCTGATCCGCCGGGCACACCGGCGTGCAGGGAAGTGAAGCCATCCACACGCAACGTGCCGCGCATCAGATTACAGTCATGATGGTCGTAGTGCTCGACCCAGTAGAGCGACAACTCTGAGGGCGACGTCTGGATCATGCCGGCGGCCGTTATCAGGTTACGTTGAGTCCAGTTGCGTTGGTCGAGACCAGGCCGGACAAACGCCTCGCGGAAATGTCTCGGGAAATGTAATCCGTCGCGGCTGGCGATAAGAACGGCGTCGCTGACGCCCTTCTCTGCCACAGAGTCGAACCGGGTCCTGTGTGGAAAGAAGCGCATTGGAAAACCAAGATAAAGACCCGAATTCCGCGCATAAGGTCGGATCGCATTCGTATACAGATGTTCGGGTTCCCCCGGACCGAAATCCAGCGGTTCTGGCTTGCTCCAGTGGATGAAATCCTCCGAAGTGCAACGATCGATTGACCGGAAGCCTGCGTGGGATTTTCGCACGTATGCCACGTACCGCCCGTGTACATCGTCCCAGAAAGCCACATTCAGGGAATCGAAATCGCCTTCTGTGAGCACGGGGCCGTCATGGAACAGGTGCCAGTCGAGTCCGTCCGGAGATGCCAGCGCGAATACTTTGTGCCGGGAGACGCCGCCTATTGCCTTGAAACGGACCTCAGGAGCGCACGAGGGGTTTGTGTCGACAAACGGGGCGAAGTTGTGGGAGATGTCGTTCTGTCCGGCCCAGATGATGTTGTTCGCGGTCGAGCCGCAGGCGGGGAACTTCCAGGTGTTTCGCCGGCGGAATGTTACCCCGTCTTCGCTTTCGGCCACACATGTGCATTCGCCCACAAGGTCCGTGTCTCCGGCCATGCCGCGATAATACAATCGGTACTGCGGCTGTTCGAACGGGCAGGTGCCGGTATCACTTCCGGCAGCGATGTTCAGAACGGTGCAGTAGGTGCTGCTCGGACCTTCCCACGGGGCGTCGAAGGAAAACGCCACATTCCGCCGAACGGGGTGATGGAGTTCGATGCGCACGGAATCGGCGGTGTCAATGAATTCGTCATCAACGAACAGATACGGTCGGGAACTCAGAGTAAGCACGGTTGGGTCCCTTCGAAAGGGGAGGAATACGTACTAGAGGGGGATAGTGCGTTATTACGAACTCCGGGAGACGTCCGCAGACGTCTCCCGGATGCGTCGTTTTTCGCCTATTTCTTCTGAAGTTTGTTTGCAGTGGCCACGGAACCGATTCTTCGGTCTGTACCGATGTGGTAGTCGAGAATCGGATTACCTTTTCCTGTCTGCTTCGTCCGCTTCTTGATCCATGCATTCATTCGGCGGCGGAGTTCCTTTACCATACCGGGCTCTTTATCCGCCAGATTGTTCAGTTCAAGGGGATCTTCCACCAAATTGTAAAGCTCCACGGGTGGTTTGTTATGGAAATCCGGTTCGAGCGCTTCGAAGAATTTCCATTCGGTTGTACGGATGCCGTGTTTGCGCATCCACGTGCATTCGGTAATGTAAAACTCCGTGGCGTTCGTCGCGCGGTCCCCCGTGAGGAGGGGGATCTGGCTCATCCCGTCGAATTTGATTTTGGGGCGGATTCCGATCAATTCCATTAGCGTTGGAACGATGTCTTTCAATTGGGTGTGCCCTGGAACGCGCACGCCTTCGGGGAGGCGACCCGGGTACCGGATGATAAGGGGGACTGTGAGAGTCGGCTCGTACAGACCGTGGTGGTCGAAGTAGCAATCATGCTCGTCGAGAGTCTCCCCGTGGTCTGCGGTGAATACCACTATCGTTTCCTCGACTATCCCAAGCTCATCAAGGCGGTTCAGCAACTGCTGGATGCACCCGTCCATGTACGCCAGCGCACCGTCGTAACTCGCGTTGACGTATTCGATGTCCGTAACGCCGGGTGGCATCCACGAACGGAAAAAGTCCGCAAACGGCGCGAACGCGAATACCGGTTCCATGCTCTTGTTATTGGGGTCACATTCGTTCCCCGTGTAGAACATTCGGTCATACGGATGCGGCGGGAGATAAGGGGAATGCGGGTCCATATGGCGCATGAAAAGGAAGAACGGCTTGTTCGATGCCGCCATGCGGTTAAGGATAGGCATGGTGACTTCATTGAGTTTTCCGGCCTTGTCTCCGGGCCGTTCTTCCCAGTTCATCCATGCTCTGTATTCCGCGTATTCGTCGAAACCGCGATAGAGCCCGGGCCCGAAACCGATACAGGCGGACGAGTATCCGAAATCCCTGAGGATCTCCGGCAGGGTCGGGATGGCGGGGTCCAATGGGTCTTTGTGATGCAGCGATACCACCTGCGTACTGAACAGGTCTCTCCCCGTAAGCATCGGGATGTAGCCCGGCGGAGTAGGGATGTTCGGGCTGAACATCTTCTCGAAAAGAACACCCTCGTCGGCGAGCCGATCGATGTGGGGCGTTGTCAAGCGATGGTAATCGTACGCACTCATGTGATCCGACCGCAGGCTGTCCACACCGAAAAAGACGATGTTGGGCAGCCGTGTGCTCTTCCGAGGCATGGCAATCTCCTTCCAATGCGGGTGTGAGAACTATTCTTGTCAAGTATCGCAGCGCGAACGGGTCAGTGCAAGCGACCCGAGAAGCATTTGGGGACACTACCGGCGCTCCGTAGATTTGGAAACAGACTCACTTGCCGTACGACAACCCGCCGGGAACACCGAATGCTTTCCTGCTATCGCGTATACGTCTACGTCCTTGTGACTGTTCTTACATGGTCGCACGCGTTCGTGGCAATCAAGTATTGCCTTCGTTACGTCACTCCCTGGGAGCTTCTGCTCCTCCGGCACGTGCCGGCAGCCCTCGTGTTCTGCGCGTACCTCGGCGCCCGCAGGTCCTCACATGAATTGCGCCAGATTCTGCGGGACGACGGTGTGCGGTTCCTTTTGCTTGGCGCCGCCGCCGTAACTGGTTACCATCTCGCCCTTAACATGGGTTCGCAAGTCATACCCAGTGGAACGGTGAGCCTGGTTATTGGTTCCTCTCCGGTGTTCACGCTGGTCATGGCGGCGCTGCTCATTCGCGAACGTCCCGCGCTCTGGCAGATTTCCGGCGTAATTATCGCTTTTGCGGGCTTGTACGTGTGCATCCGTTTCGGGGGAGGCAAGGATGTTGACCTGAGGTACGTTTCCGGTGCACTGGTTCTCCTCCTTTCCCCTTTCTTTGCCTCAATTCATACCACCTTGAGTCGCCCGCTTTCCCAGACGTATGGTGCATTGAACACCACCGCGTTCACCATTGTTCTTGGCACCGTACCTCTCCTCGCGGGGGCGGACGCGGATCTGATCCGCAAAGCCGCCGCGCTCCCGGCAGGGTTCTGGGCCGCAGACCTCTTTCTGGGTCTCGGGTGTACCGCCTTTGCCTACCTTCTCTGGACGAAGGCGCTGCAGGTGATGGAAGCGACAAAAGTGGCCGTGTTCCTGTATCTCATTCCCGTGCTTGGGATCGCATGGGGATGGTTGTACCTGGATGAGCACGTTTCGGCGTGGCTGGTAGCGGGCGCAGCGCTGGTCATATTCGGGGTCGTTCTGGCAAATCGAAAAGCCGCGGCACCGGCTACGGTCAGCTGAGAGCAGGGGAATCTTCCTCGATCAGTACTGCCCCGCGCTGTTGCAGCTCAACAATCCGGCAGTAAGCCCCTTCCCGTTCGATCAACTCGTCGTGCGTTCCCACTTCGGCAATTCTGCCGTTTTCGAGGACTACGATCATGTCCGCGTCGCGCGCAGTGGCGACCCGGTGCGTGATCACAAACGACGTCCGGTTCTTCATGACGCGTTTCAGCGTGGCGCGAAGGCGGCTCTCAGTTTCCGCGTCGAGGGCTGACGTGCTGTCGTCGAGAATGAGAATCTTCGGGTCCGTCAACAGCGACATGGCGATCGCAAGCCGCTGCCTCTGTCCTCCCGAAAGGCTGGTTCCGTGTTCTCCGACATATGTTTCGTACTTCTCCGGCATCGACATGATGAAGTTGTGAAGTTCGGCCTCTTTCGCCGCCTTTATGACCTGCGCCGGCTTCGCATCAAACCTGCCATACATGATATTTTCAGCGATCGTGCCGGTGAAAATGGTGATCTCCTGGGGAACGATGCTGATATGCTTTCGCAGATCATGCAACGCAACGTCCCGCACGTCGATACCGTCAATGCGCAGGTGCCCTTCAGTCGGTTCATAGAACCGCATTATCAGGTTCATCATAGAGCTCTTGCCGGACCCGGACGGGCCCATAACGGCAACGGTGGTACCTGCGGGGACTTTCAGGTTGATGTCTGTGAGCGCATTTGTCGTGGCGTTGGGATAGCGCAGGCTCACGTGATCGAATTCGACCTCACCGCGGACGCTCGTCAGCGGGACGGGGTTGGGGGGATCGGAAGTGGTGATTGGTTCGTCGAGGATATCAAACACTCTTCTCAGCACAACCAGCACCCACTGGACGGTCGCGTTAAGCCCGGTCAGGACGACGACGGGACTGAAAAGATTGGCAACCGAACTGTGGAAATACAGAAGGTCTCCGACGGTTATCACGCGGTCGCGAACGTACAGCGCCCCCAGATACAGAATCAGTGATGTGCCGAACACGCTGATAAGACTTGCGAGGAATGTGAGGCCGTTGGAAAGCTTTGTCTGCCGCACCCCGAGCCGGACGAAATCTGCGGCAAGGTGTATGTAGCGCCTGTCTTCTCTCCTCTCAGCCGCGAATGCTTTTACCACGCGAATTGCGCTGATTTTCTCTTCAACGACGCCGTAAATCTCCGAGTTCTTCTCGCGGAGATGACGGTGGTTCTGGATAATGGCTTTGTGAAAAAAACGATAAACGATTGCCCAGGTAGGTACGATGATTATTGCGATGGCGGCCAGTTTCGCGTTGATAGAAAAAAGGATGACAACACCCACAAAGAACATCATGACATTGGTGACGATGCTTACGAAGGTGCTGGTGACATTCCCCTGGATGACCGACACATCATCCAGCACGCGCGCCATGATTTTCCCGGTGATTCTCTGGTCGAAATAGGTGATCTGCAGCTTCTGAAGCTTTTCGTAGAGCTGTTTTCGGAGAGTGAATACGATGCGTTGCGCCACGAGCACCGCGTTGTAATGAAATATCCAGCTGCACACGATGGCGAGCAGGTGCAGGCCGAGGTTCGCCGCAAGAACGATGAAAAGCAGTTTCATCTTTTCCGGCATTTCGGCAGCCGGAACGTGGATTATTGCAGAACCCTTCCACCGGTGAAGTTCCAGGATTCTGTCAACTATGAAGCGGGCGGTATAACCGAATGCGAATGGCGTGATGGAACTGACCGTGCTTATGAGAATCGCCAGCACCATCCGGCCCCAGTATGGACGGATGTACTCCTTTTCCAGACGCAAAAGGTCGGCAGTTCTCTTCGGCTGGTTTTTCGGATCGAAGCTGGCGCTTCGCCGCGAGGAGCGTTCGATAGGTTTGCGGCGCTTGACCGGAGGTTTGAACGGGTTCCAGTATTTTCGCATCGAAAAACTTTATTCGGCTTTTCTTACTACGTACACAGGGTTGCTGAATGCGCGCCGCCCGTCGGTAGACCGGCATTCACACCGAAAATATACCGGTTCCTGGCGGGTGGGCACAACGAACGAGACGCTCAGCACGGCCTTGCCAGCCACGTTCCACGATTCCAAGACCCTGCCGCCACCTACGAGAGACACCGAAGCCAGTCCTGCGCTGTCCGCGGCGAGAATCCTCACGACCAGCGGCGCATTGCGCTTTGAAAGCGGGACGAAGAGAGTTCCCCCCATTCCGACGGGGTCAGAACCATCACATTGAACCGAGATGTCGATTACGGGGGCGTCGGACACGAACACCCGTCCCATACGCAGGGCGTCAAGAATCGCTGCGCGCGTACACTCCCCGGCAATTACCCCGGTCCAGATGTCTCCAATCGCTTCCGCCAGATGCGCATCCGTATTGCCAAGCGCTGTGACACGCTTCCCGGCGCACAGGAGCCTATCCCAGAGCTCGACCGATTGCGCGTCGGTGACGTCCCAGCAGTCGAATATCTGGTTGGCACCGTTCACGATTTCCATGATGAAGGCGTCATCCAGCGTATCCAGCGCGGCGATCTGCTCATCGGTATAACGTGTGGTGGGAAACCAGCCGCACGGGTGGGGAATGAATGGGATGCCGCCACGCCGCTTGACGGCGGCGTAATCACGCGTCAGGTTCTTTGCCGGAACGAATTTTCTTGTCAGCCCGAGAATTCCGAGATGGTGGTGTTGTGTTCCGGGTTCCTGCCCCCACCACATCCGCTCAAATCTGAGGCAGTCGCGTTTCTGTGAAAGGCCGGAATGGTCAGTGACAAAGAGAAAATCCAGACCGGCCGCATCGCGGAAATGCGCGAGCTCAGCTACCGTTCCCGCCCCGTCCGAGTGGTTCGAGTGGGTGTGGAAATCACCACGAAAGCCGCGGAAATTCGCGAGTTCCCGGGTCTGGAGGAACCGTTCCCGCATGACTCCTTTCCAGAGGTCCATCACTCTGCGCGGGTAATCCACCCGTCTGACAGCGTACCGCCTGGCTCGTTCCTGTCGTTCCCGTACAGCTTTGGAGTTCGCCCGGGACATATATTGTCTTCCTTTCGGTCGGTGTTCGATTTCGTCGCCCGTTCTGTCCGGTTTTCAGTTGGTTCAGGTGCCTGAATCGAAACTCAGTTTATCGCACACGTGCGCGAACGCGTCTTCGGGGGTATCGGAGAAATGGAAAAGCTCGAGATCGGACGGCGAGATGACTCTTTTCTCGGCAAGGATCGAAAAATTGATCACACTGTTCCAGAACTCCTTGCCATAAATCACGATAGGCATGCGTTTTTCAACACGCCCGGTTTGCGTTAACGTAAGAGATTCAAGCAACTCGTCGAGAGTTCCAAAGCCTCCGGGAAACACGATAATGACTTTGGCGCGGTAGACAAACCAGAATTTGCGCATGAAGAAGTAGTGGAAATCGAACGTAAGATCTTCCTGTGTGTACGGGTTGGCCACCTGTTCAAACGGCAACTGGATGTTGAGTGCGACGGTTCGCCCACCGGCCTCAGATGCTCCCCTGTTTGCGGCTTCCATGATACCGCCGCCTCCGCCGGAACAGACGTACAGGCGTTCTTCCTCCGGGAGAGTACGTGACCATTTCGTGATCATCGCGGCCAGCGCACGAGCGTCCTCGTAATACCGCGACATTTCCAGGTCGACGCGGGCCGCCGCGATCTGCTCCTCCGCAGCGTTGCGCTTCTCCAGATCGGCAAGCTGATTCGCCGCCGTTTCTCTGTCGCGCAGTCTCGCGGAGCCAAAAAACACCGCGGTGTGCCAGATACGCAGCGCGTTCAGCCTTTGCTCCGGTTCAAGGTACTCGCTCAGTATCCTTATTCCACGGCCTTCGGCACTGGAAAGGAATTCAGCTCGTTCGAATGCTCTTTTGGGGCGATGATGTTTCATCGTGTGATCCTTCGTGATTCGTTCGCTTCGCCGAAGACTTTCGGGTGCGGTCATGCAAGCCGAAGTTCCGCTCCCTGTTCCACGAGTAACGACTGGAGCTCGGTTATTTCAACGTCTCTCACTCTGCGAGATGACTTGGACGCAAGCGCAGCCGCGGCTCCGGCGGCCTGACCAATCGCCATGATCGGCGCCATTGCCCGGAAGGATTCGTAGGGCTCCTGTTCGGAGGAGATGCATCGCCCGGCAACAAGCAGACCATCGAGCTCACAAGGTATCAGGCAGCGGAACGGTATGTCGAATCCTTCATGCTCAAGATAACGCCTGTACCCGTAGTAGCTTATTATTGGGCATGAACTGATGGCCACCACGTCGTCGAATCTGCGTCCCGAAATGGCGTCATCCGCGGTGAGGGAATATAATCCGCGCAGGAACCGGGTCTGCCTGATTCCAATCAGGGGCGGGGTTTCGGCAATGTAGGCTGCTTCCATTCCGCTATGTTTGGCTTTGAGCGTCTGAAAATGCTCCCACACTGCCAGTCGAGCTGAAATCTCCGAACGGGTGACCGCCTCTGCATCCGTCCCATCCTGCACAAAGGATCCCGGCCCCCACACAGTCACGCCGTTGCGCGCCTTGCAGCCACCGATGTCGCTCGTCTCTGAGACCCCTCCGATGCGGTACATCAGTTGGTCAGTCAGGCGTCTGTTTTCTGATTGTTTTGTCTGCCAGAATTGTGCACCTGCCCGCGCCGCCACGTCGGCGTCACCGCTTGCATCAACCACCACCCGTGTGAAGATCGCCTGCCTTCCCGACTTGTTTTCTACTGTCACTCCACGGACGGAGTTTCCTTCTTTGATCGCATCCACGAAAAATGTGTGAAAAAGCATACGAACGCCGGCTTCTAAAGCTTTTCGCAGCGTAACGTATTTGAACGCCTCCGTGTCTATTGCGTACGAGTAGGACAGCGTTCCTTTCTCAATCGGGTATTCCTTCTGCGGGTACGGGCTTTTGCCCAACCCGCCGAGTTCGTGCAGATCACGGATGACCTCGGCCGGAATTCCTTTGACTGTCTGAACTGAATCCGGTTCGACCTGGTTCCGGAAACCATTGATGTTGGCCATGAGCGACGCGGTAGCAGTGCCACCGAAGTAAGGGAATCGCTCGATGACAAGAGTCTGCGCACCGCACCTTGCACTCGCCACGGCTGCGGCGAAACCTGCACACCCTCCGCCGATAACCACAACGTCAAAGGTGCCCATTACGGGGATTGCCCGCCCGAGTTCAATGTAAGTTTCCATGACGCATTCCCTCCGCGTTGGCGAGGTAAAAATCCTGTTACCCGTTGTCCTGTCCGGGCCATGCACCGCGCCATGTCGAAACCATGCGCCCCATCCGAATCTTGACCATGGCGAAACCAGCCCAGAAGGGTCCTCCCCAGAAGCGGAACCATGGCATTATGCCGCGGGAAAAGGAGAAACCCGGAACGCGTCTGAGCGCAGCGAACACGCGCGAGACTTTTCTTGCGTCTGGTTCATGCACGAACCGGAGGGTCCACAGCGCAGCGAACCGACCGATGGCAGAAATCGCGAACAGAAGGAATATACTGAACTGCAGCGGCCAGCCGATTCCCTGCAGCCCCGTGGAGATGATTCCTGCAAGCGCAGGACTTACCGCGTGTACCCAGTTGGCGAAAGTCCGGAACGTCGCAAGGTAACTGGTTCCCTCATCCTTCGGCATGAGTCTCATCGCGAGACTCACCGTGGAAACGGCGTTCGCGGAGTTGAACACATTGAAAAAGAACACGCATGTGGTCAGGAAATACAGGAGCGTGGTCGAGTAGGTCTCCGGCGTTGGCCAGAGGAGAAACCATGCAATGGGATACAACCCCTTGCCAAACACACCAATGCGCAGGACGGGAAGGCTCCCGAACCGATCGACGAGGCGCCCCCACAAACGCACGCAGTAAAGGGAGAAAAACTGCGACGCGAAATTTAATGCGGCCACGGCGCTCACCGGCATCTGCAGCACCTGGATGAGGTACAGGTTGAAAAACGGAGCGGCAAACCCCACCGCAAAATTCCACGTCAAGGAGTAGACCATAAGCGGGAAAAACTTCGCGTCTTTGAATGGGGCGACGATGACGTGCCACCCGCCGTTCCCATTTCTGATTCGCAGCGGAGGCTCGGGCATCATGAGGAATGCTGCGATGCTGCCAACAGCCAGGAACGCGGCTATCGCGAAATACGCCTGGCACACGACCAGACCGCGCGCGGCGTCAATACCTTTCTGCCAGTCGAGGAAGCCAGCGGCGCAAATGGCGATCACACTTCCAATCAGCTGCACCACGAGCTGGCGTTCGCCGAGGAATCGTCCTCGTTCGTTCTCCGGAACAACCTCGGATATCCATGAGAGGCGGACAACTTCGATAACCTGTGCAACGCCGCTGATGATGACAAGACCGGCAAGCAGACCCCATGCGAGATATTGTGCGGCAATCCATACGGTCGCATACGGGAGCAATGCAATCGATAGCCGTCCAGCCCCCAGCAACGCGGTCGCCGCGCAGCCTACGCGCTTTCTGCTGCCCGCTGCTTTCAGAAGACGGTCCGCCACAAGTTGCAGCGCTGTTCCAAGCATGCCAGCGGTAGAGATGAGGCCAATCTGGAAGGTGTTCGCGCCCAGCGCAAGGGCGTATACAAGAAGGATCACGCCGCCGGAAATGTTTTCCTGGCCGGACGCGAAGATGCCTTCTGCGATGAGCCTTCGCTGCGCGACCGAACGGGAGTGTATGTCGAGAGATTCGGCAGTAGTCGTAGCGTGCATTCACCAGATCCGGAGAACCGTGTTCGCCTGAGAAAAAGTACGCCGGGTCCGGTCCTGACCAAAACGCTCGGGCGTCAGGGGCTCCACTCCGCACATTCGAGTCCGAATGCGCTGGCGACCGCGGGATGAACCACCTTGCCTTCCACGATGTTAAGACCGCTGCGGATGGCGCTGCTGCCGGCTGCAGCCGCCTTCCATCCCTCGTTCGCGATTTTGAGGGCGTACGGCAACGTTGCGTTCGTCAGGGCTATCGTGGAGGTCCTTGGCACGGTTCCAGGCATGTTCGTCACTGCGTAATGAACGATGTCGTCCACCACAAAAACTGGATCCTCGTGTGTCGTCGGGTGTGACGTCTCAATACAGCCCCCCTGGTCGATCGCCACATCCACGATGACGGAGCGCGGCTTCATGAGCGAGAGCATCTCTCTGGTGACAAGCTTCGGAGCCTTCGCGCCGGGAATGAGTACGCACCCTACCACGAGGTCAGCGATGGGAAGGAGCTTTCGAATGTTGTAGTGGTTCGACATTATCGTTCGAACGTTCGGCGGCATCACCTCATCAAGATGGCGCAACCGGCGGAGATTTGTATCCAGAATGAACACGTCGGCTCCCATCCCGGCTGCAATCACGGCCGCGTTGGAACCGACAACGCCACCGCCCAGAATGACAACGTTTGCCGGAGCGACACCGGGCACGCCACTCAACAGGACGCCGCTGCCGCCCATGCGGCGCTCGAGGTATTTCGCACCCTGTTGGATTGCCATCCGTCCCGCTATTTCACTCATCGGGATAAGAAGTGGGAGTTCGCCGTCCTCGGTTTGAAC
>Ga0116178_10000170_pt1 | contig 56581 bp, 53 predicted proteins | sample AD_STIC12_MetaG_FD_89880 | JGI IMG/M metagenome (GOLD analysis project Ga0116178, IMG submission 89880) | Active sludge microbial communities of municipal wastewater-treating anaerobic digesters from USA - AD_STIC12_MetaG | ecosystem: Engineered > Bioreactor > Anaerobic > Digestate | place: USA...
AAAAATGAATGGTTTGCTTTGCTACTGCCGCCAGGGCTTTGAGCCGGATCTTGCCGCCGAATTATCCGAGCGCGCGGCAAATGCCGGTTTTCACGGCTATGCCAAAACCGAACGCAATAGCGGTTATGTCACTTATGTTTGCGAAGACGCGGCGGCCTTGTCGAGAAGCGTGCGTTATCACGACATCGTGTTTGCCCGCCAAAAACTCGAACTTTTCGCCGAACTGAAAGACCTGAATCCGACCGACCGCGTAACGCCGATGCTTGAATTGATTGCCGGGCGCGGACGCTTCGGCGACATCCTGGTCGAGCACCCCGACTCCGACGAAGGCAAACCGCTTTCCGGCTTGGCACGCGCATTCACCAACGCACTACGCCCGGCGCTTCGCAAACGCGGCTTGTTGAGCGACAAGGAAGATGCGCGTTTGCCGCGCCTGCATGTTTTCTTTCTGGCCGGAACCCATGCCCTGCTTGCGAGTTCGGATCCGAAAGACAGTTCACCGTTTCCGCTCGGCGTGCCGCGTTTGCGTGCACAGGCGAATGCACCCAGCCGTTCGGCATTGAAACTCGATGAAGCGTTGATGATTTTCATGAGCGACGAAGAACGCGCAAAAATTCTCAAGCCCGGAATGCATGCCGCCGATCTCGGCGCCGCACCCGGTGGCTGGAGCTGGATACTCACCAAGCATGGCCTGCACGTGTCTTCGATCGATAACGGTCCGATGTCAGAGACGGCAATGGCGACGGGCCTGATCAACCACATTCGTGCCGACGGTTTTCAATGGCAACCGCCGAGAAAACTCGAATGGATGGTATGCGACATGGTGGAATCGCCGCGCAAGGTCGCGCATCGCATGGCGGAATGGTTTGCCAATGGCTGGTGCAAGCACGCCATTTTCAATCTGAAACTGCCAATGAAAAAACGTTGGGAAGAAACCCGGCTGTGCCTGGATGAATTTGAACAGCAATCCGGCAAGGCATTGCATATGCATGCGAAACAGCTTTATCACGATCGCGAGGAAATCACGGTTTTTGCGACTGTCATCTGACAGAAGATCAAACTCAACGGCCGGGCGGAAAATGAAAAAGCGATGCACTTTCGTGCATCGCTTTTTATTTTGGAGGTAATCCGTTCAATACTTGCTGCCCGATGCGGGTGCCTGCCTGGTAGATACTGATGCGGGGGTCCGGACTGGCTGAATATAGCGCGTTGCCGTGATGTAGATCGATTGATTGCCGCTATTGTTATCCAGCTTCGTGTCCGACGAATCCGATGAAATACCTACGCTGACATTCAAGGTAGCTGCGGACATCGAAACGGGAGCCGTAAAGCTTAATACGAATTCCGGACGATCGCCGACAGCAAGATTGCTATTGGCTGCACACAGGAAGTTTGCGGTTGCTGCGTTCTCGGTATCCAGCGCACACACCCAATTGGCTGCCGCCGTAATTTTGAATGCGCTGGCAGGCCCGTTTGTATTGATGGCCACGACGCCATTCGATGCGGCATCAGGACCGTAGTTATCAACGACCACATTCACGCGGGCAACATTCTTGACAGCGACGCTGCTGGGTCCGCGAGTACGGATTGCCAGATTGGATTCCGGTACCTGGACAACGAATTTACCGAAACTGATCGGAAAATCACCCACCGGGATCGTGGTCGATACGGTATTGGTCGCAGGGTTGATGACCGATACGGAATCGCTGTTGCTGTTGGCGGCATACACATAACCATTGTCGGGATTGACCGCGATACCCCATGGCTGGTCACCCACCGTCACATTGGTAATCAGCGTATTGGTGAGTGCATTGATCACGGCGACATTGTCGTTGCCGTAGCTGGTCACGTAAACGCGGCTGCCATCCGGGCTGACGGCGACACCGCTAGGTGCAACGCCCACCGGAACGGTAGCGATAATGGCATTGGTAGCGGTATCGATCACCCGGATCGAGGACTCGTTCGTAACATACAAACGCGTACCGCTGGGATTGATATCGAGACCAAACGGATAGTAGGAGCCGCCACCCATCGGGACATTGGCAATCACCGTATTGGTGGCCGTATCGACGACGGCAACAATGCGCCCGACGGAATTGTGCGCGACATACGCCCGGGTTCCGGTCGGGTTGACCACGACTCCCACCGGTTGCGAACTCATGGGCACCGTCGCGATCACCGTATTGGTCGCAACATCGACCACCGACATGCTATCGCTGTAACGATTCGTGGCATAAACCATGGTGCCGGCCGGATTGATGGCGATGTACTCGGGATTACTGCCCACTGGAATCGTGGCAATCAGACTATTGTCGGAAACCGCGATCACCGACACCGTATTTGAATTGAAGTTTGCGACATAAATCTGCGTTCCCGAGGGAATGCCGGCGACAGCCAACGGACCGGAAGCAACGGGAATCGTGGACACGACCGTATCACTGGTAGTGTCGATAACCGATATTGTATTCGAGCTGTAATTGGCGACATACGCATATGCGCGACGTGCGTCGGCCGGTTGCGCGAAAGCGGCAAGCACGACAACCGAAATCAGTAGTACGGGTTTGAAAATTGGCGACATCTCATACACTCCCTGTAAATAATGATGCGTATTCCAGTCCGGCGTGGACAGGAACGAAAAATTATCGTCTCGACGCAACACCATCGAACCCGCAGGCGAGTATGCATGCAATGCATGCGCAGAATCGTTTCGTGACAAGATGTTGCATCTTGCGTTTTGCATCATTGATCGGATGATGCATGCAATGCTGCGAATGCAAATTTATTTGCAGGAAAATGCCGGTCAGGCAGCTTACCGACCGGTGGCTTGCCTTAATAAAAAATTTCTTATGGGTGAAATTGCGTTGGCGATGCCGAAGGCATGACCACGCAAAAGCGTGGGCAATACGTCGTCATTCGAAAACGCGCGATTGATGGTTTCGAAGGAATAGGCAGCCACGGCATTTTCGCTGAGACGCTTGCGGGACCAACGTTCCAGCTTATGTCGAGAGACAGGCGATTCGTTTTTCTGCGCCGGATTTTCCGAGGTTTTTTTCATTTCGCCCAATAAATCCAGTAATGAAGAAACATCTCGCAAACCGAGATTCACTCCCTGGCCGGCAAGAGGATGTACTGCATGGGCAGCATCGCCAATCAGTGCAATATGCCCGATCAACATCTCGCTCGATAATTGTCTCTGCAATGGAAACGCCGCACGTTTCGAGACTTCGACCACTTTCCCCAGGCGTCCATCAAATGCACGCGCAAGTTCGCGACAGAAAGTTTCCTCGTCGCAATGCAGAAGCCGTTCGGCTTCTTCGTTGGGCAAAGTCCACACGATGGAGCAACGTCCATCGTTGAAAGGCAGAAAAGCCAGTGGCCCGGTGGGCAGAAATCTTTGCCATGCAGTATTTTCGTGCGCCAGTTCCGTTTTTACGTATGCCACCAATCCGCGCTGGCCGTAATCTTTCCTGTCGATTTTCAAACCAAGCAATTCACGCACTTTCGAACTTGCGCCATCGGCACCCAGTACAAGGCCGGATTTTATCGCCACACCACTTTCCAGAGTCAGAGTGACGCCATTTTCCTGGCTGATGCTTTCCAGTTTTTCCGGGCAAAAGCACGAGATGCGATTTTCATGCTTGATCGCCTGCCACAGGGCATCGGCAATATTATTGTTTTCAACGATGAAACCCAGAAACTGCTTTGCATGCTGTGCTGCCGACAAATGCAGCTCGTTGCCGGCAGCGGCATCCCAGACCCGCATATCGGAATAAGGCTGAATGCGGCGATTTGCAATCGTGTGCCAGACACCGCAAGCCTCCAGCAATTTCTGATTGTCCGGCGCCAGTGCAACAACTCTTAAATCAGGTGATGATTCGGACCATGGCTTGGGTTCATGGGCTTCGATCAAGGCAACGCGATAACCGGCGCGCGCCAATGAGAGGGCGGCGCAGCCGCCGACGATTCCCGCGCCAACGACGGCGATATCGAACGATTTCATTGATACCCCCGAACCAGCATCGGAATTTTTCCGCGAAAACCCATGGCGCCATTGATGATCGGCATTTGCAAATCCCTGTTGATTCCAAGCCCCATGAAACCCAGAGAGCGCATCGCGCTGGCCAGCGTACCTTGCTGCGAAGTAAAACGGGCAAGACCATCGCTCATGGCGATGGTTTGCTCTCGATCTTCGCGCCTGCTTTCCTTGTAGCCCGACAACAAACCGGTACTTTGCAGATCATGCTCTTGCAGACACTCGACGAAACTCAAGGCATCCCGCAGTCCCAGGTTAAAACCCTGCGCACCGATCGGATGAATCGTCTGTGCGGCATTACCCATCAGGATGCAGCCCGGTCCGACAATCTCTTTCGCGACGACTTTGTTCAAAGGGTAATGCGTTCGCGCACCCACTTTCTTGATGCGGCCCGCACGCCAGCCGAAACGCTGCTGGAAATAATCTCCGTATTGAACATCGTTCATCGCTTCGACCTGCGAGACTTCGTCGCTGGCAACGCCGCAAATGGCTCCATATTGGCCACCCGGCATCGGCAGCAACGCGACCGGGCCTTGCGATGAAAACCGCTCAAATGCAGTTCCTTCGGATACTTGATCGGTCTGCAGAGTGCAAACGAATAAATGCTGTCGATAATCAAAATCCAGCGTCTCAATATTCAGCGCAGCACGTACCATCGAACGGGTGCCGTCGGCGCCGACAATCATTTTCGCCGAAAGACGTTGCTGTTTACCCTCACACTCAATCAACACGCTCGGCGAAGCTGGATGCGGTTCTACCTGCAAGACTTTCGCAGGACGGTAAAGCGTCAGATTTTTCAATTCCGCCACTCGGGTTTCAAGCGCCACGCCCAAATCCCGCGCAAGAACCACGCCGCCGAAATATTCGCGATCATAATCTTTGGCCAGAATATCAACACAACCGAAATCGCCGACGCGGCTGATATGAATGCGACGAATGGCGCTGAAGCCATTGGCAAATTTCTGCGCGACAGACAGGTGTTGCAAGGCCATCAGGCTGGCCGCAGACAAGGCCAGTTTGCGCTCGTTGAAGCCCGGCGCCCCGATGGCAGGCATGCTGGCTTCGACCAAGCCCACCTTCAACCCGCTATTGTCAAGTGCACAGGCCAGGCTATTGCCGACCAGTCCGCCACCCAGAATCAAAATATCATGCATGTCATCACATCAATCTTTAGCCAGAGTTCGGCCGCTTGGGGTATCCTATTCTTCTTGATGCTAGCCCGCTACGGATTCCCCATGTCTACGAACCAAAACTCCTCCATCGCCCCTGGTCCCCTGGTAATCGCGTTGCTGATTATCGCGGCGGCCTTGTGTCGCCTATTGCCTCATCCGCCCGTTCCATTCAATTTTTCACCGATCGAGTCGATGGCATTGTTCGGAAGTGCGTATTTCGCAAACCGCTGGTTGAGCGTTGCGATGCCATTATTGGCGATGTTACTGGCGGATTATTTCCTGGGCTTTCATAGCGGCATGCCGGTGATCTACGGAACGATCGTGCTGATTTCACTGATCGGTTTCGGTTTACGCGGCAAGGTAAGCACCTTGCGCGTTGCCAGTTTCGGCCTTGTTAGCGCAACGCTGTTCTTCCTGATTACCAATTTTGCGGTCTGGACGGAAGGCAGCATGTATCCGATGACTGCGGACGGCTTGTTGGCCTGCTATATCGCCGGCATTCCGTTCTTCCATTGGCAACTCGCCGGCGTGGCAACCTACAGTCTGGTTCTGTTCGGCGGTTTCGCATATTTGCGCTCACGCCTGCCAGTGCTGAAAATACAAACGGTATAAGTCTTTATGGGCAACCGTCTTTCGAAAATCTATACCAAGACCGGTGACGATGGCTCGACCGGTCTCGGGGATGGCACCCGTGTTTCCAAAGACTCGGCCCGGGTGTCTGCCTACGGCACCGTTGACGAAGCCAATAGCGCCATCGGCCTGATTCTGGCCTGCGACATTCCGGATGACGTACGCGAAATCCTGGTATCGGTGCAGCATCACATGTTCGATCTGGGCGGCGAGCTTTGCATTCCCGGTCATTCGGCCATTTTCGATGAAGACATAACGCATCTGGAAAATACGCTCGATAAATTCAATGCCGATTTGCCGGCATTGAAAGATTTCATTCTTCCCGGCGGTGGCATGGCCGCCGCGCATTGCCATCTGGCCCGCACGATTACCCGTCGCGCCGAACGCGAAACCGTGACGCTTTCGCACCATGATGCCGTGCGACCCGAAGCCATTCGTTATCTCAATCGCCTGTCGGACTTGCTGTTTGTACTCGCACGCGTGCTTGCACGTGCCAGTGGACACGGCGAAGTACTCTGGAATCATCAGCGCCGAAAAGGTTGAATGATGCGTGTTTATACGCATCCCGACTGTCTGGCACACGACCCCGGTACCGGGCACCCCGAATGTGCGGCACGCCTTTATTCGGTCATCCAGGCACTACACAGCGCATTGCCCGAGATTGAATGGCGCGAGGCACCAGTCGCGGAACGATATCAATTACAGCGTGCGCACAGCCGCGAACTGATCGAAAAAATTCTTGATACGGAAATAACAGACAGTTTCCAGATTGATCCCGACACCGTGATGTCGCCCACATCAAAATCAGCCGCCCTGCATGCCGCCGGTGCCGGCATCGCCGCCGCCGATGCGGTTATGAGCGGCAGTATCACTCAGGCATTTTGTGCCGTAAGACCACCGGGCCATCATGCAACACGCGACACCGCAATGGGTTTCTGCCTGTTCAACAGTATCGCGGTCTGTGCGGAACACCTGATCGCCGAACATCGGCTGAAACGGATCGCCATCGTGGATTTCGATGTGCATCACGGCAACGGGACGGCGGATATTTTCAAGGATGAAGCACGTGTTTTTTACCTCAGCACGCACGAAGCGGGCATTTATCCGAATACCGGATCGTCGAATGAAAACATTCCGCATCGGCTGAGCAATGCGCTGCTGTTGCCAGGTAGCGGAAGTGCAGATTTCCGTGCCGTCTGGCAGCAAAAATTCCTGCCGGAATTGATCGCCTATCAACCGGAGATCATCCTGATTTCAGCCGGTTTCGATGCCCATCGTCTGGACCCGCTTGCGGATTTGAACTTGCAGGCCGAGGACTATTTCTGGCTAAGCCGCGAACTGGCAAAAATCGCCGGACAACACTCTCAGGGCCGGATTATTTCGATGCTTGAAGGTGGCTACAGTCTGACGGCTCTGCGCGAATGCAGTGTCGCGCATCTGCGTGGTCTGATCGCGGGCCGGGCCTAGAAGGCCCTCCTACTCGCTCTTGAAATCCAGCGCAGCTGAATTGATGCAATAACGCAAGCCGGTGGGTGCCGGGCCATCGGGAAACAGATGCCCCAAATGGGAATCGCAATGGGCGCATTTGACCTCGATACGCTGCATGCCATGACTCGCATCCAGGCCCTCGGCAACCGCCGATTTTTCGATGGGCTTGTAATAACTGGGCCAGCCGCTGCCGGAATCATATTTACTCTCTGAACTGAACAGCTCGGCCTTGCAGGCCGCGCACAAATAGGTGCCCTGTGCATGATGGTCCCAATACTTGCCGGTGAAGGCGCGCTCGGTCTCCGAGCACCGGCAGATGGCGTATTGTTCGGGGCTCAACTCGGCCTTCCATTCGGCATCGGTTTTCTCGATTTTTTGACTCACTGCAAGCTCCTATGGGGTTTCGCCAATAACGGCTAGAATACACCCCATCTTGGTTTTCAGGATTTGCCTGTGTCCCGTCCTGTTCTGCGTTTACTGCCCCTGTGTTTTGCCATTTCCCAGGCCGTTGTTGCCCAGGAAGCCCCGCAAAACTGGAATTACTGCGTCAGCCCCGAGACGCTGCCGGTGTTTAACACCAATCCCGTTTCCAATGAAACCCGTGAACAAACGGCGACCGATATTCAAGCCGACAGCATGAATCTCGAAAAGGAAAAGGTAACGGTGTTCGAAGGCAATGTCCTGCTGCAGCGATCCGACCAATGGATGAATACCGACAAATTGACCTATACCCACGAAAACGAGCAATTCGTGACTGAAGGTTCGGTTCGATATCAGGACCGCAGCGTCAGGTTGACGGCGAAGCAGGCGAGCGGCGACCAGAAAAAAGATTCAATGAGCCTGGAAGGCGTGCAATACCAGTTCAGCAATAATCTGGGCAACGGTACCGCAGAACAGGCCACCATGATGGCGGATACCGGCGAACTCGAAGCCGCGACCTATTCCACGTGCCCGCCCGGCCAGCGGCAATGGGAGTTTTCAGCAAACCACATTTCAGTTGACCAGAAAACGGCACGTGGCACGGCGACCAATGCGACCCTGCGTCTTGGCGGCGTACCTGTTCTCTGGTTGCCATACATCAGTTTTCCGACCGACGATAAGCGCCGTAGCGGTGTGTTGTCGCCAACGATCGGCAATGACCAGCGCAATGGTTTCGATTTACAGGTACCGATTTACTGGAATATTGCCCCGAACTACGATGCGACCTTCACGCCACGCTGGTTATCGGAACGAGGCCTGATGCTCGGCAGTGAATTCCGCTACCTGACGGATCGCTCACACGGCAGGCTGGATACCACCTGGCTACCCAATGACGACCTTACTGGCAGGGACCGTGGCCTTATCCAGTTTGACCATTTCACCGGCATCAATGCCAACTGGTATGCCTCGGCAGATCTGAACACGGTCAGTGACCGCGCTTATTATTCGGATTTCGGACAATCGCTCAATGCCACCTCCATTTCCTTCCTGGGGAGTGACGCCGGCATTTACGGACGTGGCCGAAACTGGTCTGCCAGTGCGAGTGTGCAGTACTGGCAATTGGCCAGCATCAACCCGGGTTTCAACGACACCAATTCACCGTTCCATCGCCTGCCACGTATTCAGGCGAGCTGGACCAACCCACTTAACTCCCAGTTCGAGTTCGGCATCAATTCCGAGCTGGTCCGGTATGAAAGAGATCTGGATCTTGGCGGCAGCGTAGGCGGTACCCGCGTTGATCTCCAGCCATTTATCCGCATGCCATTGTCGGGCCCTTCCTGGTATTTCACGCCGGAGCTGGCATGGCGCTTCACCCAGTACAGTGATGTAGATACCTCCCTGCTGCCACTCGGCGGCACCGATACCTCTCCGCAACGCAGCCTGCCGATTGTCAGTCTCGATGCCGGCATGGTGTTCGAGCGCGACATGAAATGGGGTTCGGAAGGCTATCTGCAGACATTCGAGCCCCGTCTTTATTACCTGTATGTACCCTATAAGAATCAGGATTTCTTTCCTATTTTTGATAGCCGGGAACTGACTTTCGATTGGCCTGCCCTGTTCCGCACCAATAGCTTCGGCGGCGCCGACCGTCAAAGCGATGCCAACCAGGCCACCATTGCCCTGACCACCCGCTTTTATGAGCAGGCAACCGGTCGCGAGCGTCTGAGTGCCAGCCTTGGCCGGATCACGTATTTCGATACTCCAAGGGTCAATTTAGGCGGCCCACCCCTGTCCAGCAGCGGTTCGGCCTGGGTCGCACAGCTCGACTGGACCTTGTCCGACAACTGGAATATCGGCGTCAGTGAACAATGGGATCCCGACAGTCTGCAAAACCTGCTGACCGGCGCCCGGACCCAGGTTCGCTGGGCCAATGGCGGTCTTTTCAACGCGGCCTACCGTTACCGTCGCAACTCCATTTCGCAAAGCGATGTCAGTTTCAGGATTCCCGTGAAGAAAGACTGGAACCTGATCGGCCGCTGGAATTATTCATTCCAGGGTGACTCGCCGAATCTGGAAAGGTTGCTGGGAGTGGAATGGAAGAGCTGTTGCGTGGCACTGCGGGTTATTGGCCGCGAATACATACGCAGTTTTGCCGACAAATCGAACTTTGGCCTCTATGTCGAACTCGAATTGAACGGCTTGGGTAGCTTCGGTCGCGACACTGAGGCCCTGCTGGATAATGCTATCCTAGGTTATTCCCAATAAAATCAATCATGAATTAATTGTTTGTAGCCGGCTCGTACCCGTGCATGCAACGCTGACGGAGTTTGAAACACATGAAACAGAAGTTTTCCGGTTTGTTATTGGCCATGTTTGTCGGTTTTACCAGCAACGCCATTCAGGCACAGGACCAACCCGTCGCCAGTGTTGACGGTATTGCTGCCGTGGTGGACGAAGACGTCATTCTGAACAGCGAAGTGGAACGTGCCGTTCAAAACATCAAGGCCCAATACGCCAAACAACCGGGACAACTGCCGCCTGAAGACGTGCTTCGCAAACAGGTGCTTGAACGCCTTGTGCTGCTGCGTCTGCAGGTTGAGCGTGCGAAAAACAGCGGTGTCCGCATTTCCGACAATGAAATCAACCAGGCGATCCAGAATATCGCCAATCAAAACAAGCTTACGCTCGACCAGCTTCGTACCCAGATTACCAGCGAGGGCCTGAGCTATGAAGAATTCCGCAACAACCTGAAAGACGAAATTACCGTGCAACGCATGCGCCAAAGCTATGTGCAAAGCCGCGTACAGGTATCGGATACGGAAATCGACCAATTGCTGTCGGTACGCGAAGTCGGTGGCCCTGAAATCCGTCTTGCCAACATCCTGGTGGCCTTGCCCGATGGTGCAACTCCGGAGCAACTGGCGAAAGCACAGGAAAAAATTTCCGGCATCAAGGCTTTGATTGACAAGGGCGAAATGGATTTCAGTTCGGCTGCGATCCGCTTCTCGGATTCCCAGAATGCCCTGGAAGGTGGCGAAATCGGCTGGCGTACCGTCGATTCCATTCCACCTGCCTTCGTGAACATGATTCGTTCGATGAAGCCCGGTGACGTCACCAACCCGGTGCGCGGACCAAGCGGTTATCAATTAATCAAGTTGATTGAAACCCGTGAACAGCAAAAACAGATGGCTACCCAATACCATGCACTCGGCATGATGATTCCGGTCAAGCCCGGAGAAAGCAGCGAAGCTGCCCGTCAAAAAGCCGAAGATCTGCGTGCGCGAATTGTTGCCGGTGAAGATTTCGGCAAACTTGCCAAGGAAAACTCGACCGAAGAAATGAATGCCAGCAAGGGCGGCGACATGGGCTGGTTTGAATTAAGCCAATGGGGCCAGGGAATTGCCAGCAAGCTTGAAGCATTGAAAGACGGTGAAGTTTCCGACGTCTTCCTGAGTGACGTGGGTTGGCATTTCGTCAAACGACTGGGCACTCGTACCCAGGACATGACCGACGAGAATCGTCGCAACCAGGCCCGCCAAATCATCGCGCAGCGCAAATCCGAAGAAGAATACGAGCGCTTCCTGCGTCAACTGCGTAACGATGCCTACATCGAGTCACGCATCGGCGGCAGTTGAGGTCGATGAGTACACGCCTGGCTCTCGTTGCAGGCGAGCCGGCTGGCATCGGTCCCGAGTGCTGTGTTCGCATTGCGCAGCAATCCCACTCGGCACACCTGATCGCCATCGCCGACCCCGATACACTTTGTCTGGCAGCGGAAGCATTGAAGCTTCCGCTGCGTTTGATTGCAGCCGATCAAAAAGCCGAAAAAGGCGAACTGGCGATTCTTCCCTTCCGGCAAAAAGCGGCGACGGTTTTCGGCAATGCCAATCCTGCCAATGCAAGTTTTGTCATCGATACTTTATTGCGGGCAGCACAGGGTTGCCTGGATAACGAATTCCAGGGAATGGTGACCGGGCCGGTCAATAAAGCCAGCATCAATGCCGGCGGAATTGCCTACACCGGTACGACGGAATTACTGGCCGATTACTCTCATTGCGATGTGGTGATGATGCTGGCAAATCCGCAAATGCGGGTTGCACTGGCGACGACCCATCTTGCCTTGCGCGAGGTTCCCGATGCCATCACGGTGGCGGGTCTGAAAAACACCCTGGCAATATTGCATCGCAGTCTGCAAACCCAATTCGCCATCGCAAATCCACGCATTGCCGTTCTCGGCCTGAATCCGCATGCCGGCGAAAACGGAATTCTCGGTCGTGAAGAAATTGAAATCATCGAACCCTGCCTGCAACAACTCCGCGAATCAGGCATGCCCTTGATCGGCCCGTTACCAGCCGACACGGCCTTTCTTCCTGGAAAACTGAGTCAGTTCGATGCCGTGCTGGCGATGTATCACGACCAGGGACTTCCGGTCTTGAAACATGCCGGCTTTGAACATGCGGTCAATATCACGCTCGGGCTGCCCTACCCTCGGGTCGCGGTGGATCATGGCACCGCGCTGGAAATCGCCGGCAAGGGCATTGCCGATGCCTCCAGCCTGTTGGCTGCCGTGACACAATGCACGCAGCTGGCCAACTCCCGGAATGCGAAATGAAATTGTTCAAGGATCCACCGAAAAAAAATCTCGGCCAGCACTTTCTCGTTGACCGGGACATCATCGATAAAATCGTGATGGCGCTTAAACCTGCCCCGGAAGACTTCATCGTGGAAATTGGTCCGGGCCAGGGCGCCATTACCTTTCCGATCCTGAAAAAACACGGTTCCCTGACAGTCATCGAATTCGATCGTGATTTGATTACCCCGCTGATGGAATCGGCCGAAGGCATCGGCGAGCTCACGATCATCCACAAGGACGTTTTGAAAGTCGATTTCACCAAGCTGGCTGCCGACCGTCCGGCAATTCGCCTGGTCGGTAACTTGCCTTACAACATTTCGACACCGATTCTATTCCACGTACTCGAACATGCACCTGCGGTTCGCGACATGCATTTCATGCTGCAAAAGGAAGTCATCGACCGCATGGCTGCCGAACCTGGTAGCAAAGTTTACGGCCGTCTGACTGTCATGCTGCAGGCGCGCTGTGAAGTGACGCCATTGTTCATGGTGCCGCCACATGCATTTCGCCCGCCGCCGAAAGTGGATTCTGCCGTCGTGCGTCTGGTGCCGTTGGCGAGCGATAAAATCCTGATCCAGGATCCTGTTTTATTCGAAAATCTGGTGCGCGATGCTTTCGGGCAACGACGTAAAACCATCCGCAATGCCATGCAAGCGCTTTGTACCGCCGAAGACATTGAAGCGGTCGGTTTACGTCCGGATGCGCGCGCAGAACAATTGCCAGTTGCCGACTTCATCAAATTGGCCAACTTTTTGGCTTCAAAATCGTCCGCGACCACGTAAACTACGGTCATGACCGCAAAGCACCAAATCGCCATTACCGTTAAAACACGATTTCTGGATGAGCAGTCCGAGCCAGAACGCTCCCGCTATGTCTTTGCCTACACGATCCGCATCGAAAACCAGGGCCAGGTTCCCGCCCAGCTGATTAGCCGTCATTGGGTAATCACCGACGAGCAAGGCAAAGTGCAGGAAGTGAGCGGCGAAGGTGTTGTCGGTGAACAGCCGCATTTACGTCCCGGCGAGTCTTTCGAATACACCTCGGGTGCCGTGCTGGAAACTGCGCTTGGCACGATGCGCGGCAGTTATCAGATGCAGGGCGATGATGGTTTGCAGTTCGATGCTGCGATCGCGCCGTTCACGCTCTCCATACCCAGGACTTTGCACTAATGGCAACTTATGCCATCGGTGATGTTCAGGGCTGCTACGACGCACTGTCGCGTCTGCTCGAGCGGATCAAGTTCGATCCTTCAAAAGACCGGCTCTGGTTTTGCGGCGACCTGGTCAATCGCGGCGGACAATCGCTTGAAACGCTGCGTCTGATCCATTCCCTGAAAATCCACAGCACGATTGTCCTTGGCAATCATGATTTGTCCCTGCTATCGATTGCGCAGCGCCGCGAGGAAGATCAGCGCAAGGTCAATCCCGATTTGCAACGTGTTTTGTTTGCAGACGACAAGGATATGCTGATCAACTGGCTGCGCATGCAAAAACTTTTGCATGTTGATCGCACGCTTGGCTTTGCGATGGTGCATGCCGGCATAGCGCCGAAATGGACTCTCGGTATTGCCGAAGCGCGTGCGCGCGAAGTCGAATCGCGCCTGCACAGTGACGGTTACCGCAAAATTTTCAAAAACATGTACGGCGACAAACCTGTCTGGTCACCCAAATTGACCGGCCCCGATCGTGATCGTGCGATCATCAATGTATTCACGCGTTTGCGCTATTGCACGCCGTCCGGTCGAATCGTGTTTGAAGACAAAGGCCGTCCGGGCACCCAGAAACCCGGAAGCTATCCCTGGTTCGAGGTCCCCGGCCATGCAGCTCGCGAACTGCCGCTGATCTTCGGCCACTGGTCCACGCTTGGCTTGTTCATGGGGCTGGGTGTTTACGGCATCGATACCGGCGCCGTCTGGGGCGGCCGTCTGACTGCGCTGGAACTGGGGCCGGAACTTCGTTTGCATCAAGTCACGGGACGGGTGCAGGAAATACAGGCGGCGCGGGTTTAATCCATAGGGGCGCCCCTACATGCAGTCAAAGTCTTCGGTAATCAACAAATTCGAAAGCCAATGCATGCTTCTCATCGGCCGGATGTCTTTCGCGCGGCATGACCTGCCATTTCTTCAAATCGAAATTCGGGAAAAATGCATCGGCGTTTTCAACAAGCGTATCGACATGTGTCAGATAAAGATGTGTCGCATACGGAAACATCAGTCGATAAATCTCGCCGCCGCCGATTACTGAAATCTCGGCTTCATCCCGGCACAAATCAAACACTGATTCCAGCGAGTTGACGGCTTCCATTCCGCCAAACGGAACCGAGGCCGAGCGTGACAAGACGATATTGCGGCGTTTCGGCAATGCGCGGCCCAGTGATTCCGCGGTTTTTCGTCCCATCACAATCGGCTTGTTCAATGTCAGCGCCTTGAAGCGCTGCAAATCCGCCGATAGATGCCAGGGCAAGGCATTGCCGCGACCGATCGCGAATTCATTGTCCAGAGCGGCAATAAGCGAAACTTTCTGCATCGCTCAGACGGCAACCGGCGCTTTAATGGCAGGCAGCGGATCGTAATGGTCGATGCGAATATCATCGAACGAAAATTCAAATAAATTCTTAATCGCCGGATTCAAATGCAGACTTGGCAAGGCGCGCGGTGTCCGCGACAGCTGCTCGTTAACCTGATCAAAATGATTCGAATAGATATGTGCATCGCCGAGGGTGTGCACGAAATCACCGACTCCCAAATCGCAAACCTGGGCGATCATGTGGGTCAACAAGGCATAGCTGGCGATATTGAACGGCACGCCGAGAAACAAATCGGCCGAGCGCTGGTACAACTGGCAGCTAAGTTTTCCATCGGCCACATAGAATTGAAAAATCGCGTGACAGGGCATTAGTGCCATCTTCGGCAAGTCCGCTACATTCCATGCATTGACGATTAGTCGGCGTGAGTCGGGATTACGCTTTATTTCGTCCACCAGCCATTGAATCTGGTCAATCGTGCTACCGTCCGGGCACTGCCAGGAGCGCCACTGCTTGCCGTAGACAGGACCAAGATCACCATTCGCATCGGCCCACTCGTCCCAGATGCTGACCTTGTTTTCTTTCAGATAGGCGATATTGGTTTCGCCTTTCAAGAACCAGAGCAGCTCGTGGATAATCGAGCGCAGATGCAATTTTTTCGTCGTGACAAGTGGAAAGCCCGTGTTCAAATCAAAACGCATTTGCGCACCGAATACCGAACGGGTACCAGTACCGGTACGATCGGATTTTTCCGCGCCGTTTTTCATTACATGCGAAAGCACATCGAGATAAGCCCGCATCAGTCTTTAGCCTCGACTTCCTTTTTTGGCATTGGCACCGGCTGCAAAGTGGGCGAGCTTCTGGACATAAACAGAAACACCAGACCCAGCGCGATCAATGGAACACTCAGAATCTGCCCCATCGTGAGCCAGCCACCGGCCAGGTAACCCAATTGCTCGTCGGGCTCGCGGACGAACTCGATCAGAAAACGGAAGATGCCGTACAGCAGCGCAAACCAGCCAGATGCCGCATAACGGGCCCGTGGCTTGCGAGTGAACCAGAACAGGAAACCAAGCAGCAGAAAGCCTTCCAGAAACATCTGGTAAAGCTGGGTGGGATGTCGGGCAAAAGCATTCAAGGCACCGCTGGCGTATTCACTTTGCAGTTCTGCCGGAGTCATATTGGCATAGGGGCCGCCGAGGCTCTGGGGGAAAATCACGCCCCAATCGCTTTGAGTAAATTTGCCCCACAACTCGCCGTTGATGAAATTACCCAGACGCCCCAATCCGAGACCGGGCGGAACCAGCGGAGCGACGAAATCGATGGTATCGAAGATGTGCAACTTGTGTTTCCAGGACCACCAGGAAACCGCCGCCATCACGCCAATCAAGCCACCATGAAAACTCATGCCACCTTCGTTGATCCGGAACAGCATCAGGGGATCGGCGATGAAATTCGAAAAATTGTAGAAAATGATGTAGCCGATGCGTCCGCCGAGCACGACGCCGACCATGGCGTAAAAAAGCAGATCACTCAAACCTTCTTCATTCACGCCCGGAAGTCGCCCTGCGCGTATGCGACGCATTCCGAGAACATAGGCGATGGCAAACCCGGCCAGATACATGATGCCGTACCAGTGAATACCATGTGGCCAAAACGGCAGATGCAGCGCGATTGGATCAAGACTATGCAGATACGTCATCAGGCTATTCACTCTTGTGGTATGCGTATTCTGCCCGAATTAAGTGTCTTGCCCAAGCACCATGCGGCCTGAGCACGTGCTTATCCATGCCAGCTGGCCGGATCATCCATCCGATCAGGCAGTTCAGGAATTTCTGCGCGATTTCTTCCTGGACCAGATATTCAAAGCCTCGACGCCGGCAGAGAATGCCATGGCGAAATACAGGAGTTTCCTGTCGATATGAATATCGAAACCTTCGGCAATCAGCGCGACACCGACGAGAATAATGAAGGCAAGCGCGAGCATCTTCACTGTTTGGTGGCGATCAATGAAATCACCGATCGGGTTCGCCGCAAAAATCATCACGGCGACCGCGATCATGATGGCACCGACCATGATCCAGCGATTATCCACCATGCCGACCGCGGTGATCACCGAGTCGAGCGAGAATACGATATCGATGATCGCAATCTGTGCAATCACGTAGCCGAAAACGGCCGAAGGTTTGGTATCGATATCCTCGTCTTCGCCACGACCTTCGACGGAGTCGTGGATTTCCATCGTGCCCTTGACGAGAAGAAACAGGCCGCCGGCAATCAATACGATATCGCGAACCGAAAAATTCTGGCCGAACAGACTGAAAAGATTGGTTTTCATGCTGGCTAGGAATGCCAGCGAAAGCAGCAGGCCGATACGGGTCAGGCAGGCGAGCGCCAGCCCCACTTTTCTGGCTCTGGGGCGTTGTTCCGGAGGCAGTTTGCTGACGGCAATCGAAATGAAAACGAGGTTATCGACGCCGAGCACGATTTCCAGCATTGCCAGTGTGAATAATGCTATCCACATTTCCGAACTAAATAAAAAATCCATCTCAGCTATTTATCCACGCCATGAACCGCGGGCCAAGAATGCAGGCCCAGCAAAGCAACACTATAAGGTCGGCCAGGAACACCGAAGCTGAACCCAGATCCTTTGCACGGCCGGACAACTCGTGGCGTTCACCTCCGAAGCGGTCCACCACGGCTTCAATGGCGGAATTGATCACTTCGACAATCAATACCAGGATCAGGCTGGAAACCAGCAGGGCCTTTTCGATACCGGTTTCGCCAGCCCACAGACCGAGCGGCGCAAAAACGATGAACAGATAAACCTCAAGTCGAAACGAAGATTCGAAATCCCATGCCGCCTTCAGGCCTTTCATGGACCATTTGAATGCATTGATGATCTGGAAAACGTTTCGGGGTGCATTTTGGCTTTCGGTACTGTCGGCCATCAGTCATCCATTGGGGCGGGCAAGCCGCGTATTTTGCCACAACCTGCCCCGAAACATGACCTTGAGCAGGCGTAAATTCGGCCCCATTGTGTGACATTGACCCCACATAACCGGAGATTTCGATGTTTGACGCGGAAAAGCTGCTTGGACAGATGATGGGAGATGCACTTTCGGGCTCGCTGGGCGGCAGGAAGCGCAAGCATAAACGCCAGTCTTCGGGGCTTTCGGGCCTGCTTGGCGGCGTCTCGACCGGTACCAAGGCCAAAATCGGCATTGGCTTGCTGGGTCTGGCATATGCCGCCTATGAACATTACAAACAAACGCCAGCGACGGCTTCTGCTCCCACTCCCGCCACCCCTCCACCGCCGCCCGGCCCAAGCGTCCAAACCATGCCGCCGCCACCGCCGGCAGCCAGTCCGGCAATTGGCAACAGCAACGAGAATGCGCTGCATTTGATCCGCGCGATGATCACCGCGGCCGATGCCGATGGCCTGATCGATGCCGAAGAACGCGAGAGCATTCTAGCCCGCGCCCGCGAGGCAGGTCTGGATGCAGAAAGCCTGCAAGCCCTGAATATCGAAATCAATGCACCGATGAATTTGAAACAGTTGCTTGTCCGCACGCCGGATCATCTTCGCGATGAAACTTACGCCGCGGCCTTGATTGCGATTACCGCCGACAGCCAGGAAGAGCGTGATTTTCTGGACCAATTGGCGATAGGGCTAAAACTGGACACCCAGGCACGCCAGGAAATTCACCAGCAACTCGGTTTGTGATTTTCACGCAAAGCCATGATCCCGAATGCCCCGGGTGAGATAGAGCCATCACCCGGGCTACGTCAAAATCTAACCAACTCGACTCAATCGGAGAACGACAATGCATCAATGGTTTTTCAGCTATGACGGCCAGCAAACGGGGCCACTCGATCAGAACGCTGCCGTCGCGCAAGCGATAAAAAATCCGAATGGCCATTGCTGGCGCCAGGGCTTTGCCGAATGGCAGGCGATTGCCAGCTGTGCGGAATTGCGCGCCGAAACCGCACCCGGCGCAATGACTGCGCCACCGCCGCCAAGCCAGCATCAGCAACGAAGCGATGTGATTGATTACAAAATCTTCGGTGAAGATATGCAATTCGTCGAAATAGAACTCGACCCCGGAGAAAGCACCGTCGCCGAAGCGGGTTCGCTGATGTACAAGGATTCGGCCATTTCGATGGAAACCGTTTTCGGCGATGGTTCCGCAGCCTCCAGCGGCGGCGGCTTCATGGACAAACTGGTCGGGGCCGGCAAGCGCCTGATTACCGGTGAAAGCCTGTTCACCACGATGTTCTCGCATGCCGGCCAGGGCAAGGCGAAAGTCGCATTCGCCGCACCTTACCCCGGTACTATCGTGCCGATGACCTTGAGCAACTATGGCGGAAAAATCATCTGCCAGAAGGATGCCTTCCTGTGTGCGGCACGCGGTGTTTCCATCGGCATTTTCTTCCAGAAAAAGGTGATGACGGCCTTGTTCGGCGGCGAAGGTTTCATCATGCAGAAGCTGGAAGGCGACGGCATGGTCTTCATTCATGCCGGCGGCACGATTGTCGAACGCGAACTCAAAGCGGGTGAGCGGCTGGATGTGGATACCGGCTGCGTGGTCGCCATGACCAGCTCGGTGAATTTCGATATCAAATCGGTTGGCAGCGTGAAGTCGGCCTTGTTCGGCGGCGAAGGCGTATTTCTGGCCACCCTGACCGGACCCGGCAAGATCTGGATTCAATCGTTGCCGTTCTCGCGTCTGGCAGGGCGCATGTACAGCGCAATGCCGAAACAAGGCGGAAGCCGCGATGAAGGTTCGATTCTTGGCGGTTTAGGTGGAATTATTTCCGGCGATCGCAATTTCTGACAATAAAGCGTTACTGTGGGAGCTGGTTTACCAGCGATTGATGCTTGAACACACTGCACAACGTAGTTTGCATCGCCGGTGAACCAGCTCCACAAACTTGTCAGTCTCTAAAAATCGCAGTGCCGCGCGTACCGTCTGGATTTATCCAGCCACGTGACATGCCGCCGGTATTGAAAGGCATTGCGATATTGCCGTCTTTGTCCAGTGCGATCGCACCGCCATCGCCACCCATTTCCGGCACGATTTTATTGATCACGTCTTCGGCCGCCAATGCGAGTGAATCGCCGCGATATTCCACTCGTGCGCAGATATCGTGCGCTACCACTGCGCGGATATAGAACTCGCCCCAACCGGTACCCGATACGCCGCATTTGTCGGTGGCGAAGGTTCCGGCACCGATAATCGGCGAATCACCCACCCGGCTCCATTTCTTGTTCGTCATGCCGCCCGTGGAAGTTCCTGCGGCGATATGACCCTGTTGATCCAGTGCAACCGCACCGACGGTACCGAAATAGGTGCCTTGCACGGTATGCGTCAGTTCCGCCATTTCCTTGGCTTTTGCATCCTGCAGTTGCTGCCAGCGTTTTTCAGTATCGAAATACTTCGGATCAACGCGTTCGATATCCTTTTGTGTATCGGCAAATTTTTCCGCACCCTCGCCGGCCAGCATGACGTGCGGCGATTTTTCCATGACGCTGCGTGCCAGCAGGATCGGATTTTTCACGGTAGTCACGCCAGCAACCGCACCAGCGCGCCGGGTATGCCCTTCCATCACGGAGGCATCGAGCTCGTGGCCGCCTTCCGCATTGAAGACCGAGCCCTTGCCTGCATTGAACCAGGGCGAATCTTCCAGCACGATGATGGCAGCCGTCACTGCTTCCAGTGCTGGACCGCCGCGACTAAGTACCGCATAGCCCGCATCAAGAGCGCGATTCAAGTCCTGCTGCATGAGTTTGGCATCCGCTTCCGGAATGGATTCGCGACTGACGACACCTGCGCCGCCATGGATAACCAACGCAAATTTCTTGTTCGGGGAATTGTCTGGCATGGTCTTTTCTTTTTGATTTTGGGCAGCGCTTGATACGGAAATCGTGGCGAAACCCAACAGCGGAATGATGAGCAATAGCAGTCGATGCATGGCTGGCTCCTTTGGTGCAGCAAGCATAACGGCTTGCCGATTCTAGTCCAAGCAAAAGACCCGGTTTTTCTTTAGTGTGTGGCGTGATTCACGATCGCCTTGGGAAATTCGATGCTGGCCCGCGTGCCCTCGCCGAGGCGACTTTCAAGCTTCACCGGCCAGTGATAGCGATCTGACAATCGGCGCACGATCGACAAACCGACACCCTGTCCTTCCTTACTGTGATTGCTGCCGCGGAAAAACGTGTCGTACACCTTGTCGAGATCTTCCTTGGCCATGCCCACGCCGGTATCGATAACCGTGATGCGCCCAAGTTCGATCACGACCCGTATGCTGCCTTCGTCGGTGTAATTGCAGGCATTGCGCAACAGATTGCTGAACATCACGCTCAATACTCGCGATGGTGCGAAAAGGTCGAAATCCTGGATAACCTCCACCTTCAAGGTCACCGGCTTGTCACGCAACAAAATCTGCGCCTTGTCGACTTCATCGGCGATCACGTCCGCCACCGAGAATTCCTCGTCCGGCAAACCGGTGTCGCCCTCACGTGCCAGGATCAGGAAACTTTCAATCAGGGCTTCCATGTCTCGACCGGCCTGCTTGATGCGGGTCAGCGATTTTTTGGATGAAGCGGACATGCCTTCATCGCCGCACATCATGTCGCCGGCGACACGAATCACGGTCAATGGTGTCCTCAATTCATGCGATGCATCGCGGGTAAAATTCCGTTCGCGTTCGACAAAATTATTGATGCGCGATGCGTAATCATGCAACGACGATGCGAGCGTGAAGGTTTCGCCCTCGACATCGCTCGGCAGATTTTCCGGTTTGATGGAATTGGCATCGGGGTTTTTCGGATCCCAGAGCTTGACCTGGTTTGCGAGCCAGATTACTGGCGACACCGCGCGTTTGGAGGCACGATAGGTACTGAAGGCGATCAGGTACACCACGGCAAGCACGAGCGCCAGCGGCACCATGCCGAACCAGAATGCCAAGGCATCGACTTGGTCCTGCTTGAACTGCAAGAAAAGATGGCGGTCATCGCGCTGCTCGACCAGTATCAACGCTCCGCCTTTTTCCTGCGGCAGGCTGTGGAATCCAAGCGACAAGCCGCGCATGGTTTCCGGCAGCACCGCTTCGGAATCGCCATTGAACAAGAGATACCCTTTCATATTGTAGGTATCGGGCGCCGTCGCATTCTTGTTCGCTTGCAGGATGTCCCAGTAATGCTTCGCTTCCTGTTCCAGCGCCTGCCGGATAAGGACATGCTTGAGGATGATCGAGGCACCATAGACACCCAGTATTGCCGCGAAACTGATCACGGCAGCTTGCAGGATGAAGGCTGTCCAGATTTTCCGGCGCAGACCCGCGTTTGCCGATAATTTAGTCATGGGGTTTGGCGCGCGTTTCCTGGAAGGTGTTATGCAGTCGGCGCAGTCTCTAGATCCGCAATGCGGTAGCCGGCCGTTTGCACAGTATGCAGCAACTGTTTGTCGAACGGACGATCGACGCATTTGCGCAAATTATAAAGATGGCTTCGCAGGGTATCGGAATCAGGCAGGCCGTCGCCCCAGATTTCGCGCTCGATATCGCGACGGGTGACAACGCGCGGCGACTCGCGCATCAGAATCGTCAGCAGCCGCAAACCGATAGGCGACAGGAATATTTCCTGACCACCGCGCGTCACGCGCAAGCTGGCGGTATCCAGCACCAGATCGGCAATTTTCAACACCTCGGCACTTACCTGGCGGCGATCGCGGCGAATCAATGCTCGCACACGCGCTTCGAGTTCCTGGATGGCGAAAGGCTTGACCAGATAATCATCGGCGCCGGCTTCGAGTCCGGTGACTTTATCGTTGAGCGTGTCGCGTGCGGTCAGCATCAATACCGGCGTTGATTTTTTTGCCTCGTTGCGCAGCTTTCGGCATAAATCGGTGCCATCCAGTCGCGGCAGCATCAAGTCCAGCACGATGACGTCATAACTGTTGTCGACTGCCAGTCTATAGCCGTCCAGGCCGTCACTCGCATAATCCACGCCAAAGCCTTTGGATTCGAGATATTCACCCACCATTTCCGACAAATTACGATTATCTTCGACCAGCAAAATCAGTCCCGACGGGTCATCACGGCGCATGAATATTCTCCTGTGGATTCATGCGGCGATTAGACGTGATGCGAGGTTTAATAAGCGTGAAGGCGAAACTGAACGACTTTTTGACTTAGCATACCGATCACGAAAACAGGGAATACCTCATGCCAATCCAGTGGAACGCCTATCTGATGCCCGTGCTATTGCTGCTGGGCTCCAATATCTTCATGACCTTTGCCTGGTACGGTCATCTCAAATACAAAGCCAGTCCGCTCTGGATAGTCATTGCGGTCAGTTGGGGCATCGCGTTTTTTGAATACTGCCTGCAGGTACCCGCCAACCGCATGGGCAGTGATGTTTATTCGGCACCACAACTGAAGGGGATACAGGAAATCATCACCCTGCTCGTGTTCGCCGGATTTTCCATCTGGTATCTGGGAGAGCAGATCAAATGGAACCATGTCGCCGGTTTTGTCTTGATCGTCGTGGCGGCAGTACTGATTTTCTGGGAGTAGCGGTTCATGCCATGTCCGTTTTCGTCGTGCAGGCACGATATACCGATTCATCAATCCCCGGAAAATTCGCATCCATGAAAAACATCCTCGTATCCATATTATTTTTTTTATCGGCATGTATTAGCTACGGTATCCGTGCAGAAGCATCAACCGAGCAATGGCGTTTGGTAAAAAAAACCTGGGCGCTTCCGGGCGATGCATTGGAAAGATACGAGTACCAATACGACACTAGCGGCCGCATTATCGAGATGCGGAATTATCGCGGCAAAAAACTCAACCTTAGCGAAAAAGATTTTGTTTACGACGACCATGGTCGAATCAGCAGCTATCAAATTGTTTTCGGCGATTCGGACCCTTATCGACATGTGATGACTTACGATCAGCAGGGGCGACTTAAAAGCCATGAAGAGATCCGGCATCGCCGCGAATCGGGCAAGGACCAAGTCACGCTGACCCGCACTTTCAGTTATGGCGCCAATACAATCACTGAAAATAAAACCCGCGCTTCGTTTGGCGGGAAGTTAGCTGATGAAACCACCTATTTTCTGGATGCAAAAGGTAACTTCATCCGCAAGACCGGCATCGATCAAAATTCCGGTCAGAAAAGCCAGGAATATATTTTTGGCAATTACGATGACAAGCCCAATCCGCTAATTTTTACCGGCGCGTATTTTCTGACCGAACTCAATAGCCGACATGCCGGCGGCGAAGGTTTTTGGGAAGGTAGCCCGACCGCAACCAGCAGCTTCACCCACAACAAGGATTCACTGGTGAGCAAGATGGTGATCACTTACACCACTTCCGATGGCGGGAAGGTAAACCATACCTATGAATACACCTACGTGAAAATAAAATAGGCGGAATTAAGGCACTGCGACACTGCGGCCGATTCTGGCCAGTTAAACACCGGAGTCTTGCGTCGAGTTACAAAGCCCGGTGCGCTAATGCGCACCGGGCGTGATCATGATCTGGAAGATCATGTCTTGCCAATTGGCTTGCAGGGCTTGTTGCTGACGCAGGTGCTATGACCTTGCGGATAAGGCTTGATGCCATTCATGAAACCCAGATCGGGTTTCGCGAAACGCCCGATATTCGGAATCACGGTCGGTATATCCGTTTGCGAAACACCAAACCAGCTCGCCAGCGTGGCGGCATATTCATCCACTGAAGTACTTGGCAGCAGATGGCCCTGGTTATCCAGTGCATCGGGGCCATTGATGATCATTTGCGGGAATTTTCCGTAGACATTGCCGCCGCGTACCGAGCCACCGACGACAAAGTGATGCGCACCCCATCCATGATCGGCACCGGTACCATTACTCTTGAGCGGACGACCAAAATCCGATGCCGTAAAGGTCGTCACGTTCTGATCAACACCGAGTGCAACGGTCGCTTGATAGAAGGACGCCATGGCATCGGAGATAATCTTCAGGCGATCAGGATGCTCCGCCAGCGAATCATGGTTGTCGAAACCACCCAGGCTGACAAAGAATATCTGGCGCTTGTGGCCCAGCACTTCGCGTGCCGCAATAAGCCTGGCCACCATCTGGAATTGCTGCATCACATCGTTGTAATCGCCATTGAGGCCGGGATTGAAACCGACCGGATTTTTTGGGAAAAATCCTTCCAGCGTCAGTGAATAATTCAGGGCTTCGTCCATGTCTATCTGTGCATTGATGGCACGGTTATAGACTCTGGCCGCTTGCTTCTCGAGCAGATTGGTGCGCGTCTGCAAATTCATTGCATTCATCGCCGTCATGCGATTGGTATTCCAGCTGCTCCAGAATTGCGGAGCACCGTATTCGGAATTGATCGGATACGGCAATACCGTGCCGCCCACCTGCCAGGTATTGTTGCCGGCCACGGAAATGCACATCGATACATTGCTGTTATTGCCCGCGGCCAGCAGATCGCCCATGCGACCAGCCCAACCGGTTCGTGTCGTGTAATTGGGCACTCCCAATTGCCAGAAGCGCTGGTGGTCCGAATGTGAGAATAATTGCGGCGGCAGTTCAAAACCGTCCGTGTTGTATTGTGCCTTACTGGTCGGTTGCGCGAGCACGCCGACATTGGTCATCACAGCTGCCTTGCCCTTATCGTAAAGCCGTTTCAGCGACGACATTTCTTTCGGGAAAGCGAGCTGGCGACCGTCGTTGATCGAGGCTGCGGAGATCGGCAATAAATCGGGGCGCAAACGCGTAATGCCCAATGGTCGCGACAAGGAACCTTCACGCGCAACGATGTACTGGTTATAAGTCGTCTGGTCGTAGGGAATGATGGTATTGGCCGCATCGTTGCCGCCGAACAGGAAGAAACAGACCATCGCACGGTAGTCGTTGGGAACCGGTGTCGACGCTTTCGTTCCCATGTCGGCCGCGGCTGCAATTCCGCTCAGACTGAAACCAAAACCACCCAATGCGGCACCTGCTCCACCCGCAGCACCAAGCAGAAAACGGCGGCGTGTTTTCAGCGAAGCCTCTTCCATTACCATTTGTTCAAATTCTGATTTCATATCGGCCTCATTTTTGAATCAAATAGTCGGGTGAAATTTCAAACAACATGACCGCCATCCTGAAACGGTCGCGTGCCTGGTTCGTACCGGCCGGAACATTGGTCACGGCGGTAATCATGCTGGTACGTGCTTCGGGCGACAGGGTGTTCGACGTCATGATCAGACTCAACTTGTCAACCAAGGCCGTCGGATTGCTTGCGAGTGCGGTATACGCTACGTAGTTGTGCTTGAAGGACGGAATATTTCCCGCCTCGAGCGATGGATCAGTCGTCAGCCAGTATTCGATGAAATTATGGCTATCGACCAGAGTCGACTCGTGATAAATCTGGAATTCGGGGCCGACCAGACCGTTGGCTCCCATTTCACCCGGCGGCGTGTATCCAGGCGAATAAAAATTGAACACGCTGGCCGAACTCAGTGGCCGTTGCGCGAACACTTCCTCCATCCACCACGGATTGATATCGTAGCGCGGCGTTGCACCATCAGGCACGGTAAACGCACGCAGGTAATGCGAAAGTCTCAGCACCGGTTCACGCAACTTGCCCGAGGTCGTAGTGGTCGCCTGCGCAATATCACGAGCTTCCGGATCAAGCAGGATCGCCTTGATAACGGCCTTCAGATCCCCGCGTACACCTTGGCCATTGTTCGCGAACACGGCAGACACACGCCCGATATAAGCCGGTGACGGATTGCTTTTCACGAGCCGCTGTATCAATTGGCGACCGATAAAAGGACCAACGTTGGGATGGTTGAACAAGGTGTCCAGTGCATCCTTCAAATCCTGCTCGGCTGTCCTGCCGGCCGGCAGGATCACGCCGCCGACAATTTTTTTCTCGCTGGTGGAATGGTAGGCCGCCATTGCCGTCATTTGCTTGGTCACATCGCGATAGACCTGCGTCTTGTCAAGCGGCAGTGGCGCCGGGTTATCAATATTGTCGTATATCCGGTAATAACCGTTACGTGCGCTGTCGATGCAATACCAGGACTCCTGCACCGGGTTGCAATTGGCATAACTCCAACCAGTCAGTACCTTCGCCATGCCGCGAATATCATCCTGGGTATAGGTGGGAATGGGCTGATTGTTTGCATCAAGCTTGCGGCTGCCATCCGCATTCAATTGCCACAAACCGATTGAGAAAAGCTGCATGACTTCACGCGCATAATTTTCATCGGGAAGTCGGCCGGTCGCGATGTCTTCCTTCTGGTTGCCGATCATCGACAACCATTGGCCCATCGCGGGACTCAAGGTCACTTTTTCGAGCAGGGTACGATAATTTCCAAATGCATTTTCAGCGAGCAAATCGTAGTAAGCAGCATTGCGGACATTGTCTTCTTCACCGATCACGAAAATTTGGCTGAGGGCCCAGGTAGTGCGCTGGCGTAATTGATCCTGCCCGGTAACTGCCTGCTTCCAGAAGGATTCGATCGTGTAGATATTACTGAAGTTATCGATATCCACGCCCTGGGTACGCAGGTTCCATACATAGTCGTAATGCGACTGGCGCGGCATCGCAAATTGCGCTGTAAGCCATGCATCCATACTGCTGTTGTCGAGCGCGGTAATTTCGGATTCTTTGGGCCCGAATGTCGTCTGCATCAGGAAACGCGATGCTTCTTCGGGCGTAGGGTCGGCTAATGATTTTTCTGCAATCTCTGCCTGTATGGCGGCAGCGTCCTGTGCTTTCGACGCACTGGGACCGTCTTCCGTCTGCGATGTGCAGGCCTGCAGCAGGAACAGCGGCAACAATAAGGCGCTGGCTTTGACCGGCAAGGAAAAGCGCCAAGCTTGGGTATGTGTCATATACGCCCCTGATGTTACAAATTGTTACGACATCTTAGGGCGTGAGTGGTGACTTGTCTTGCCGTGAAAAAAGAAAATTCGGCGTCTATTGTGAATCAGTTCACGTTTTCAAGCATTGAAACGCTTAAGCAATGTGATGATGTTCACTTTCCGGCTCAAATCGCACTGCTTACCGGGCTGGCTTTCAATCGCAATCTCAGCAAAGCCCAGATGAAATGCAGCCATAGACCAATCCAGACAAAGGGTTCGATCCAGTCCGGCGTTTGTGCTGCTTCATATTTCTGGAAATAACGCCAAAGACTTCGGTGCTTCTGCCACTCGACCCATGTCGGCTTGGTCAACCCGGATGCACCACGGACATGGATAACCCGAACGCTGTTATCCACCAGCACTTCATAACCGGCCATGCGCACACGCCGGCATAAATCCAGATCTTCCGCATGCAGCCGATAGCCGTGGTCAAAGCCGCCGACATGGTGAAACACCGTCGCCGGCATCATCATCAATGCACCGGAGCAGGCTTCCACGGCCTGAACTTTCTTGTCGGGATCGCGCCCCATGTAAATCAGATCCAGATCGGCATGATTTTTCAATAATGAAATAAGGGAGAGATCGAATCGCCGCGATGCTCGATCGGCCACGCCTTTTTCATCGACCAGATCGACACCAATCAGACCTGCTCCGGCATATTCAATCGCGCTATCGCGCAAACGCGAAAGACTGTCGGGCTCGACGTAGGCATCCGGATTCAGAAACACCAGCCATGGCTGTGACAAAGCGCTTGCGCCCTGATTACAGGCCGCGGCAAAACCGAGATTTTCGGTATTGCGAACCAGGCTGATCCGCTGGTCCTCCGGAAGTATTTTTTCAACGATGGCGCAGGTGTCATCGCTGGAAGCATTATCCACGACGACGACTCTGCGCAGGCCGACAGCGCGACGCAATCTTCTGAGGCACATGCCGATCGTCGCGGCGCTCTCATGTGTCACCACGACCACGGCGATATTATTGTTGACCGGGCTAGCCATGCGCTTGCTGCCGAAGACTGGCCACTTCCGCTTCGAGTTCGGCGATGCGCTGTCTTGCCCAGATACCGAAACGAATTTCCTGATAGTAGTGGGCATAGACCGATTCTTCGGCATCGCCATAAAGAGACAATGCCGGCAAGGCGGTCAATGTCTTTTCCGATTTCGCACAGACCGCCACGTAATACATCGGCGGATAGTTCAAGCCGTCTTCGATTTCTTCTGCCTTGTGCATCAATGCTTCGACCCTGCCCTGCCGGTCAAGCGCCCACAGACTCGATTGAAACAACAGCTTCTGGGTATAGATCTTACTTGCGGGGAAATGCTTTTCCAGCAGCTCCGAAAATTCTTCGAAATACAATTCGCGGACATGGTGCGGATTCACCACGCCGGTCGCATCGGTATAATTTTTCTTGTCGGGTGTCGATATCAGCAAGATGCCGTCTTCTTTCAGCAGACGATGGAACCCTGCCAGCAGGCGATCATGTTCCATCACATGTTCAAGCGTTTCGAAACTGGTAATGACATCGAAACTTTCCGCCGGAAGCTGGTCAAGCAATGTGACATCGGTCTGATGGAATTGCAGGTTGCCGGACGATGCATAACGCGTTTTTGCGTGTTCGATACTCGCGGCATCAATATCGATGGCCTGCACGCTGGCTGCCTTGCAGGCCAGCAAGGCGGCACCGAAACCCTCACCGCATGCAGCATCAAGTACATGTTTGCCGGCGACCAGCGACAAGGCAAAGGCATAGCGATGCCAATGCTCATAGGCAATCTCGCGCACGCATTCGGGCGTGAAGCGTTCGCCGGTAAACGGCAATATGGATTGCGGTGTTGCCTGAGTCATAAGCTTATTGCACCGAACAAGTCACCTTGCGGACCCTTGTCTTGAATGCCGAGTATATTGGCAGAAAACTGCTCGCGCAGCTCGCGCAGCGGATCCTGCAAAATAAACCTCGCGACTTGCTCGTGGTAATCGGGCCAACGCGCCAGCAAACGCTGCAAATTATCGCCGCCGGGTCCGAGCCCGAGCGGTCCGAAGGAAGCAGACCCGGCGTGGGCGACATAGGCATTCACGCACATCACGTTTCGCCATCCCATTGCCGCCACGCGACGGCAAAAATCGTTTTCCTCGCCATAGCCACGACCAAAGGTATCGGCATCAAAATTACCGCATTGCCTGAGCGCGGCCCTTCGTATCCACATGCAAAAGCCCATCGCGGTAGGAAGCTCGGGCAAGTCGGCGGCCGTGATCAAGGCGGCTGCTTCCGCCATCAGATCCAGATTCTCCGGCAACGGATTGTTTTCGCAAAACTTCGGATAGGAACAAATTTCGGCATTGTTCGACCATGGCGTTATCGTGGCGATGCTTGCATCGCTGGCGGCGCATTGCGTAATTTTCTCGAGACAGCCCGAAGTAAAAATCGTATCCGAATTCAAAAGCAGCAAGTCGCTGTCGCCCGTTTCCCGAAATGCCGCGTTGCAGTTCGCCGGGAATCCGAGGTTTTCATCGCGCCTTGCAATCTCGACATGGAATTTTGCACGGCTCTTGAATTGAACCAGTAAATCGGCGACGCGCGGATCAGTGGAAGCATCATCAGCCAATAACACCCGGGCACCGGAAGGCAATGTTTTCAGCAATGAACCAAGACAGATATCCAGGGCCTCAAAGGCATTGAAGACCGGCACGACAATCACGGGAAACAGGGACGACGACATGTTTTCTATTCCCAGCGATGCGGCATTTGCATCAGGCCGAAGGCACGTGACTCGCCGCTAATTTTCACGTCGCATTGCCAGGTCTGGAACAATCTCAAACCAGCCGTATCCAGCGAATGCACGCGTAAATTGTAAGTGCCCGGCAACAGTGCCAGCTGCGGAAATACCAATCGAAACGAATAGCGTCCGTCGCCAAGTTCGCGTGCGGTAATTTTTTCCATCTCGGAGCTGATGCCATAAACGGGGGTACCATCGACACGAACCCACCCACACATCATCGTAGGCGGCGTGCCATCTTTCGAAGTCAGCACGGCCTCTATCCCAAAATCGCCCCTCGCCGGGAAAACGAGTTCGGCAGAGGCATCCAAGCCATTGCAGATGACCGACTCGATGCCGAATTCATAATCGGATGCACGCCGGGTTTCGACATGCGACGTCTGCGTCTGCCTGCTTTCATGCCATGCAAGATAACTCTGGGTAACGTTGTAGACATCTCCGTGCATTTCTACCTTGCCCTGATGCAGCCATATCGCTTCGCGGCAGAGCTTTTGCACGTGATACATGCTGTGCGATACCAGCAAGAGGGTGCCGCCCGAACTGACGTAATCGTCAATCCATCGCGAACATTTTTTCTGGAAGCTTTCATCGCCAACGCCGAGTACTTCGTCGGTAATCAGCAAAGGTGGCCGAACCGCAGCGATAATCGCGAAGCCAAGCCTCACGATCATGCCGGAGGAATAATGCTTGGTGGGTTCGTCCATGTAGCGGCCGATATCGGCGAATTGCTCAATCTCGAGCATCTTTTCCTTTAGCTCGGCATCGCCAATGCCATACAAGGCGGCAGACAGGCGTACGTTTTCACGACCGGAATACTCGGGATGAAAACCGGCACCCAATTCCAGCAGGGCACCAATGGCGCCTCGCGTGATGACTTCGCCTTCACTGGGAGTCAATACGCGGGTTATCAATTTCAGCAGGGTGGATTTACCGGCACCATTTTCGCCGATGATGCCGATTGAACAACCCGGCATCAGTTTGAAGTTGATATCGCTCAACACCGTGGTGTGCCGCGTTGGCGCCCTGCCCCGCAGCATGTCGAACAATGCGCTTAGACGGTCACCGCTATTGGCGAGCACCGGATAGCGCTTGCTGATGTGATTGACCTCGACCAGGGGCAGGTTTTTCTCGCTCACAGATAATCTTCCAGATGCGGTCTGGCGCGGCGAAGCAAGGCATAACCAAGATAGGCAATGATCAAGGCAACCATGCCGGAAACACACAGATGCCGCCAATCCACCGGCAAGCCGAGAAAGGCATGGCGTATCGCAATAATGGGTGCAGCGAACGGATTCAGATTCAGCCATCGCTGAATCTCGCTTGGTAATTGTCCGGAATCGTAGATAACCGGCGTCAGGAAAAACAGCAGGCTGAGTATTTGCGAAATGGCCGCCCCCACATCTCGCAAAAAAACGTTCAACACGGCAATGATATTCGCGAAGCCCAGCGCAAAGATGCACAGCACCACCAAACTCAGCAAAACCACCGGAAGCCCGGAAGGTTTCAACGGGCTGCCAAGCAAGACCAACACGACCAGGACGACCGCAAAGCCGGCCAGATCAAGCAATACGCTGGCACTGACTTTTGCATCCACCAGCAAATGATGTGGCAAGGCAATCTTGCCGATCAGCGCAGCACTGCCGGTCAATGCTGCAACGCTATTGCTTACCGCATTAGCGAATAAATTCCATGGCCATAAACCCAACGCCAGAAACGCGGCATAACTCAGATTTTCAAACTGCGTGCGTGCCTGCAACAAATGCGAAAACACCCATGACAACACCAGCAATTGCGACAAGGGCAATAGCAAATGCCATAGCACGCCAAGAAAACTGCCGCGATAACGCTCGCCCAATTCACGACGCAATAGTTCACGGAAAACCGAACGATATGCGGGTTTCATTATTTCTTGGCGGCTTTCTCGCGTTCTTTGCGCAAAGGCTCAAGTGCCTTGAAACGCTCGCCGTATTCGTCGGTGAGCTTGCGGGCATCGGACGGATTGCGAACAACAGTGGGAGTAATCAAAACCAGAATTTCACTTCTGTTGTTGTTCTTGGTTTGCTTTCCAAACAAGGCACCAATGAAAGGTAGACGACTCAGAAATGGTATGCCCCCCGATCCTTTTGATTGATCCGTCGCGATCAAGCCTGCCAACACAACGGTTTCTCCACTTTGTATGGCGACTTCGGTTTTCAACTTGTTGGTATCGACCCGCACGTTTCCGGTCGCGTCGGCAACATCCGACGCTTTGCTGACGTCTTGAGTAATATCGAGAAAAACCATGCCATCCGTGGAGACGCGTGGCTTCACTTTCAAACTGATACCAGTCTGGCGGAATTGAACCTGGCTATAGGTGTTGTCGGCGTTGTTGTTGCCGCCGGAATTCAAAATGGTGCTAACCACCGGAATTTGTTCGCCGGAATCAAAACTCGCTTCCACATTGTTTCTTACCAATACCGAAGGTGCAGAAAGAACTCTAACGTTTGAAAGAGTATCCAGCGTACTGATGACCGCTTTTGCACTTGGGCCAATAAATGTCCAGCTGGCACCTGCAGGCGTAATACTGGAGGAAAAAGTTCTTACTTGGTTTGTACTTTGTGACAAGTCATATTCGTCAGTACTACCGGTCGCGGTGGTTGGTTTAATGGCATTTCCGAAAAACCAGCTGACGCCATATTCCAATTTACCGCCCAAAGTCACCTGAATAACCTGGGCTTCTATATGCACTTGCAGCGGCATGTTATCCAGTCGCTCTATCGCGCGACGAATAGACTCCCATTGTCCGGGGCTGGCGCGAACCAGCAGGGAATTGCTTTCTTCGACGGCGCTGATGCTGACATCGCCGGTCGCGATGGAGAGTTCGGAGTTTCTTGCTGCCGCGATGGAACCGGGCTTGGTGGTATTTGTCGGCGGTGGATTGTCGATGGTACGTACTTCAACCGGTTCCAGACCCGGCTGGATCGGTGCGGAGCCATTGCCTTTCGAGCTGCCGCTGCTGTTGCCGAACACGCTGCTCAACTGGTCGGCCAAATCGGTGGCTTTCACGTTTTTGACTTCATACACGTACAAACGCACGCCTTCGCCGCCGGCATCCATTCTTTCAATCCAGCTTTCCACGTCACGCAGATATTTCGGTTGCGCGGTAATGACCATCACCGCATTCTGTCCTTCCAGTGGCATGAAACGGAACATGCCGGCCAGCGGCGTCTTTCCGTTTTCACCGAATACTTTTTCCAGCTCGGTCACGATCTTGCCGGCCTCGGCCGATTGCAGCGGGAACACGCCGACCGACATGCCGGCAAGCCAATCGACATCGAAAATTTCGATGGTACGAATGTAATTCTGCAATTCGGCACGGGTACCACCCAGCACGATCATGTTGCGGGTGTTATCCGCCTGGATGACCGCCTTGTCGCGTGCATAAGGTTTCAGCAGTTTTTCCATTTCGGTCGCCGAAATGTATTTCAGCGGAATGGCGCGGATTTCATAGCCGCGTGCGTTCGCAGGCGAGCCGGTGCGCGGCGACAAATTGCCTGCCACGGCCTGGTCACTCGGCACAACGTTGTAGCGACCGTCGCTCCAGATCAGGCGTGCATTATTCCAGCCCAAAACCATTTCGAGCAGGGACACTGCCTGTGCCGGACTGACCGGTCGCGGCGTGGCCAATGTCACGGTTCCCTGCACGTTTGGCGCTATCACATAATTCTGTTGCAGCAGATCGCCAAGAATGACTTTCACTACAGCCTGAACCGACTCACCTTCGAAATTGAACGTGGCGTCACCGGCGGAACTCAAATTCGGCGCCGGCAAGGATGCCACCCGCTGATTGATCAATTGGCCGTTGCCATTGCGGATGGTCGCTGTTGATGCCTTCTTGGCAGGGTCCTCATTGCCGACAGACTTTTCGTCCTTGTTTGCTTCCGACTGCTTGTCGGTGTCGATCAATACCGGCGCGCGTTTCATCACGATCTCGGACTTCGCGGGTTCTACCGCCCAAGCGGTTGTCACCGTGAACACGGTCATCAGGATAATCAGTGGCAGTCGTAATTTAAGCATTTGTCTACTCTCGTTATTTTTTCGCTTCCGATGCCGCTTTTGCGGCATCAGCTTGCATCTGTGCACGACGCGCCGCAATTCTCTGGCGTATCGCTTCAATTTGTTGTTCCTGCGTCATGCCCTGATTGACGGGTGCCGTTGTACTGGCAACCGGTGCAACATACGTCGGCGCCACCTGCACAACGGGCGCCGGTGCGGGTATCGGGTTTTGCGCAACGCCGGTATTTTCCGGTGGCGCGGCCACCGTGACCGGCGTCGGCGATTCTCCACCCTTGCCGTTAAACACCAGCAAGTCCATCGAGCGTTGACCGGTCGGCCCTTCCAGCACCGCACGGCGCGGCTCGAGTTGCACCAGACGCCAGGCAGTACCTTCAATCAGATCCCCCAGACGCACACGGCGACTCGCGCCGCCCTGATTCTCGCGGAACAAGGCCATTTTCAGAGTGGATGTGATCAATACGCTTCCGAGCGAGACATCCAGTTCGGCCGCCGAGGTATCCCCCGGCGCTGCCTGCACGACGCCCGGGCGACGATCCAGCATCAACAATGGACGCGTGCCGACTTCCAGATAACTGCTCATTGGTTCGAGCGTCGGTTTGTTCTGGGCGATTTTTACGTTAGGCAGCGGCTTGGCCAGGCTCATGTCGACAGGCAGAGCATCAAAGCGTGCGCCCAGGCCGAAAAAGGCAACGAGCAGCACCATGAAAGCCCAGAGAACGAAACTCGCCAATAACATCGTGCCGGTATTGCTTAGCTTAACCATTGGGTTTCCCCTGCTTTTCCGGCGGCACTTGTATGTAACCGAACAGGTCAAACACCACGTCGACTGCACCGCCGACCGGTCCGGCATTGTTGTAGCTGCTGCGCGAGAGCAATTCGAGATTGTCGATGAACAATTGCGGGCTACCGCCTTCAAGCGAATGCATGATATTGGCCATTTCCGCCATGCCGCAGCGCAAACGCACCTGCACGGTCACGCGCTGGAAATCTTCCTTGACGGAACTGTCGGTCGGCGTGCGCGCAATGATCTGGCACGCATTGGGATTCGGACTCGCCGCACTGACGACTTGTTCCAGTCGTTGCACAAGCGCGGCACTTGCCAGTTCCTTGTTGGCTTCCGGCAAAAAGTGCGGCGTCAATGCCTGCTGTTGCCTGACTTCGCCCAGCTTTTTTTCCAGGGCCGGGCGCTGACTGGCTTCCATGCGGTATTGCAGTTCCTGATCACGCAGCTGGTTTATTTGATCCCCCATGTCCATCATCGGCGCAGTGAACCACCAATGCACCAGAAGAAAATAAGCGAGTACAAATACCAGTGTCGCGCCGAGGAAAACTTTCCAGCGTTCCACCTTTTCCGGCGATGCGTTCTTATCGGGGCTTGTTGCCATTGGCAGCCTCCTTCGAACCATTCACCGTTGCAGTGAGCGTAAAGCGATCACGATTGGTACGGGCATCGGGCTGCACCGCTCCGACAAGCGCGGGGGAATTGATATAGGGCGAGCTTTGCAACTGGCTCACCAATGCGGCAGCTTGTTTACTCTGGCCTACCAAGACCAAACGCCCCTCATTGACCGATAGTTTGTCCAAGGCAGTGTCATCGGGTATGCGCTTGGTCAGATCATTGATCAGGGCCAGCATGGTCGGTTGCGACGTCCTGAATTTCTGCAGGAAAAGTTCTGCCTTGCCCGTCTGTTTCAGTTGCTCGCGAAAGATATTCGCCTGTTTTGCCTGGGTTTCCGCAGCCGCGACTTTTTGCTCCCACTCGCCAAGCACTTTTTCGCGGTTGTTGAGGATCAAATTCATCGCCAGACACAGCAGCACCAAGCCCGCTATCGCAAGGCCAAGATTCAACCATGCATTTTGATTTGACGTTGCCATCCGCATGCTGACTGGAAGCAAATTGATATCGAGTATTTGCTTCTGGTCATCGACAACATCAACGCCGCTTAGATCACCGGCAAGCACGCCCAATGGCTTCAATGCTTTTTCCAACGTGTTCTTCGGCAGCACGATCAATTCGACCTGGCATTGTTTTGCCTGCTGATTGCGACTCAGAACACGGGCTTCGAAATACACCTGGTCCGGCGTAAAAGGCGTTTGCCGATCTATTTCGAAACTCACCACTTCACGCAATTTGCTCTCTGCAGCCAGAGGCAGACTCAGTATCCTGCGCAAAATCTGTTTATTGTCGAGCAACAAATATCGCGGAGCACCGGCTTGATGCTGCAGGCGTGCGCGGCAAGTTTCCAGCAGTGCATCGTCGTCCGACGGCAAACTTCCCAATGACGTCAGCTGGCCATTGTTGGCGGCATAAAAATGCAGTTGATTGTCCTGCACACGAATGCAAACACGACGGTCTGCCGCCCCCAGCAATTCCTGCCAGGACAACGGCAGCAAGGAGAAACAATGCCGGCGTACCTGCGACCACCAGGACGACAGCGCACTGCCCTGATAGGCCAAGCGCATGGGTTCCAGCAAATTGGATTTTGTATTTGCAGTCATAATTTAGTCGTTTGCTCCCACTCGCCATGCGAGGGGGGTGTAAAGCTGACCAAAGTTACCGTTGCTACCCACACGCAAGGTCGCGGTAATTTCGGCACGGCTGCCATCAGGTTCGATGGCAAGGCTGGAAATACTATACGTTCCCGTGCCGCTGGTCGCGAGTGGGTTACCGTCAGGCAGCGTAAAAACAGGCATTCCGGGTTTCCAAGCTTCACGCTGGGCCAATAATTGCGCTATTTGCGGGGCTTGCAGGCCCAATGCAGCAAGTACCTCGGGCGATGCAAAGCTCGGGTTGGGTCGGTTCAGGCCGCTATAGATCGTGATCAGCGGTTGCAGCTTTGCATACAACTCCGGCGTCATGCCCAGCACTTGCTGCAATTCGGAAATGGTTTGAAAAGCACCATCCTTCGAACCATAAGGGCGACCTGCCGATGCATATTGAGGGTCTTCCGCACCACCAGGCAAGGTCAACAAGTCGTCGGGGTCACGCCAATCCATAATGGCGGAACTGATGTTTTGTGCCTGCTCTGCATCGGCACCCACGGCAAGCAGCAATGTATAAATGACATCCGCGCCTGCCACGTTGATATCGACTTTTCCGGATTCATCGACCGTACGAATTTCAATCCGGGTTTTATCCACCGTGTATTTATAGACGCGATTATCCGGCACCCATTGCAATAGTGGGTCGGGGTTACTGAGTCGCATGGTCGCGACATCAATGCCGCCCTCCGCAGCGTAGTGCGCCTGTACCGTGCGAGCGAGCAATTTACCTTGCTGATGTTCGGTACTCGCGACCAAGGCAAATACACCAATGATGCCGACCAGAATGATCAGCATCCAGAGCACCAGCAACAAGGCGATGCCGGATTCGGTCTTCTTCTTCCCGAGGCGAATCACTCGCCATCCCCTATGCCGGGATCAGAATTGAATTGCGCTTGCTGCAAGCCGGGGTTACCGCCGGTTGCCGTTGCGGCAGATAATTTCGACGCTGCCACCAAGAGTGGCCAATGCATTTTTTTATCGGCGAATTCGATTTTCAGACTGGTTTGCAAGGGAATCTGCGTTGGTACGTCCCAGTCGTTTTTCCAGCTGCCCGGCTTGGACTGCTCGTCCAGCGTGCGATAGGAAAATTCACCGCTTTTGATTCCGTCCAGCAGAATTTCCGGCTTACGTTCTTCTTTCAGCAGGCCTTCGGTCGTGATTTGCCGAAAACTGAATTCGAGTTGATAGTTTTCACCACCGCGCTTGAGTTCAAAGGTCTGCAGATAGGCGCCGCCATAAGACAGATAGCCCGGCATATTGGCTACGAACTGCAGTTTATTGCGATCACCGGAAAAAAAAGTGGCTTCGCCATTGCTCGCATCAAATTCATAGGCGATCGGCAATGCACCGGTAATTTGCCGACGCAGGAAACTCTGCACGCTACGCAGTTGCTCATTGCGCTGCGCAGCGGCTTCAGATTTTGCCGAGGCCGAAGCACTGCTGCGCATCAAGTTCAAACCGAGCATGACCAGCAAAGCCATCAAGCCCGTCACCACCAGCATCTCAAGCAAGGTGAAGCCACTCTCACTACGCAGGTTTGTGCGCGTGTACCGATTTGAAAATTGTTGTCGGTCTGTCGTTCTCATAACTCGGGCACGACATTATTGGCCGGCGCCTGCCGTGCCTTGTAACTGACAAAACGCAGTTGTTCCTGCGGTTTGTCGCCCCAGCTCACCAGTAAATTGACCTGGTACAAGACTGGCGGACTCACCGCTTCAATGCCACTCGACACGGCATCTTCACCGATGCTCGGATCGGGCACTTCCTTGATATCGAGTTGATAGCGGTATTTACCATCTTCCCATTCGCCTTTCTTGCTCTCGGGCTCGATAAACTCCATCGTGCCGATGGTGTCCATCAGGGACTGTGCATGCATGCTGGCTTCGCTGGCCTGCCCTGACCAACGGACTTGCCGCAAACCACCCGACATCGTTGAAATCACAAGCGCACTGGTAACGGCAAGCAAACCGACCGCCATCAGGACTTCCAGCAAGGTAAAGCCTCGCGACATCTTCATGGCGACAAACCCGGTTTCGTGACTGCCACTTCGCCGGTGAGCCACTTCACGTCAATCTGCCATTTCGCGGTGTCATGCTGCAGCACGATGCGTCCACCGGTTGCCGCACCATCGGGGAAAAACTTGATCGCGGCGATATCGTTTTCAGGCTGTTCGCGACGCGCCGTGGTGGCGATCACTTCCAGTGATTTTGGCAAGGTACCCGAATGGTTCTTCGGCCCTTTCCATTCGCGGGTTTTTACATTGATCTGGAAACTCCGGGCTTCGCCGGTCAACATGGCCTGGCTTTTCGTGAAGCGCAGCTCCGCTGCAATTTCCTTTGCTGATGAACGCAGTTGTTGGCTCGGCAGTTGATTACTTAAGGTGTAGGCCGCAAAGGACATTACCACCGCGATCATGGCTACCACAACGATGATTTCCAGAAGCGAAAAGCCTCTGGCAATAACCGTGCTTTGGCGACCGCCGCGAAATGCCGTGCATGCCTTTTTCATACATCAGGGTTTGACGACTAAATCTTTGTCGACGCCTTCGCCGCCGGATTTTTTGTCTGCACCCAAGCACACCAATTCAAACTCTGCATCGGTGCCTGGATTACGGTACTGAATCGCAACCCCCCATGGATCTTTCAACTGTTGTTCCTTTGTGTACGGACCAAGCCAGCCTTCCGCATTGGCGGGAGCTTTTACCAGAGCGTCCAGGCTTTCAGGAAGGCTACCTACATCAGCCTGGTATTCACTCACCTTCTGTACCAACAAGTTCAGTTGCGTATTGGCCAATTTATAGTTGGCTTTATTTTTGGCGCCGACGATATTGCTTGCAGCCAGTGCCACAATGCCGCCAATCAGCAAGATCACGACTGCCAATTCAATCAGGGTAAAACCACCCTGCGATGCCATCGGTCGATAAGGACGTTTCATCAGACAACTGCTCCCGTTAAATTAAATATAGGTAATAACACAGCCAAGATGATGCAGAACACCATCCCAGTCATCATCAAGGTGAGAACCGGCAATAAGGCGGCCATCAAGCGACTGATCGAGTGATTGGCTTCGGTGTCGAAGGTATCGGCCACTTTCAGCAGCATGGTGTCCAGCTCCCCGGATTCTTCGCCGACCTGAATCATCTGTACCGCCAACCTTGGAAAACTTTTTTGTTTTGCCAGAGCGTAGGCAAGACCTGAACCTGTCTTTACCTCATTGCTCGCCACATCCACCGATTGCCCCAACACTTGGTTAAACAAAACCGGACGCGATAAGTTCAAGGCATTCAACAAGGGAACGCCACTTTGCACCAAGGTTCCCAGTGTCCGGGCAAATCTTGCGGTATCAATTCTGGCAATCAGCGTTCCGAGCAATTTTGAATTCAGGATTCGCTGATCCACTGCCAGACGCCAGGCCGGGTTTTGCCACTGTTTCTGTAACCAGTACCCGCCAATGAACAACAAGGGGATTGGCACCCACCACCAATCCCGCACGATATGGCTTACCCACATCAGTGCCGTGGTGTACCAGGGAACTTCGGCGCCGAAATCTTCAAACAAGGATTCAAACTGCGGCAAGACGAGTGTGAACAAAAGAAAAAACGCGACGACGACCATCACCATCAAAATGCAGGGATAAATCAGTGCATTGACCAGCTTCATCCGGAATTCGCGGCTGCGTTCCAGATATTCGGCGACGCGCGTCAAGCTGATTTGCAGGCCGCCGCCGGCTTCGCCAGCTCGTACCATATTGACCATCAGGCGCGAGAACAATCCGTGCTGTTGTTCCAGCGCGTTGGACAAAGTGCCGCCGCCGCGCACCGATTCACGGATGCGTTCCAGTACTTTCTTACCGCTCGCCGATTCCGGCAGTTCCAGCAATACTCCGAGCGCCTTGTCCAAGGGCTGCCCTGCACCGAGCAAGGTCGCCAACTGCTGGGTAAATTGCAGCACCTGGGCATCGCTCATTTCGCTTTTCTTGAATAGCGAAAACAGGCTACCCTGTTCCGACAAATTATCCGAGCGTTGCGCTTCGATCGGCAAATGCCCCTGCTCTTGCAAACGCGCAATCACTTCCTCGGACGAAGCCGCTTCCATTTGACCGACAAGATTTTCACCTGCCGAGGACAGGGCCTTGTAACGAAACAGAGGCATCTCAGGCTTCTTCCGTCACACGAAGAACTTCTTCAATCGTCGTGACGCCCTGCATGGCTTTCAACAAACCGTCTTCGTACATGGTGCGCATGCCGCTGTTGCGTGCGGCCTGTTCGATATCGCCCATGCCCGCGTGTTGCATCACCAGTTTCCGCAACACGTCGTTCATCACCAGGAATTCCATGATCGTGGTGCGGCCCAGATAACCCGTGGGAGAAACGGCGGAAGGTTTTGCGCGATACAAATAAATGATGCCGTCCGGCTGGAAACGACGCAGGCCGAATTTTTCGATTTCCTCGATACTGGCTTCGTATTTTTCGGCATTGTTTGGCTCAAGCTTTCTTACAAGGCGCTGCGCCAAAATTCCGTTGACTGTTGACGTCAGCAGATAATCTTCCACACCCATATCAAGCAAACGGGTAATGCCGCCAGCGGCATTATTGGTATGCAGGGTGGACAACACCAAGTGGCCGGTCAGCGCTGACTGGATGGCAATACGCGAAGTTTCCAGATCGCGCATTTCGCCGATCATGATAATGTCGGGATCCTGCCGCACGATGCTTCTGAGTGCATGCGAGAAATCAAGCCCGATCTGCGGCTTGGCCTGGATCTGGTTGATACCTTCGATCTGGTATTCGACCGGATCTTCCACCGTGATGATTTTTACATCCGGCGTATTGAGTTGATTGAGCGCCGCGTAAAGCGTTGTCGTTTTGCCGGAACCGGTCGGGCCGGTCACCAGCAAAATACCATGCGGCTGTTCGAGCACTTTGACGAAATCACCGAGAAACTCGTCGGTGAAACCCAGTGCCTTGAAATCGAGGACGACGGATTCGCGATCGAGCAAACGCATGACAACCGATTCACCGTGTGCCGTCGGTACGCTGCTGACACGCAAATCCAGTTCCTTGCCCTGCACGCGCACCATGATGCGGCCATCCTGCGGCAAGCGACGTTCGGCAATATTCAATTTCGCCATGATCTTGATACGCGAAATGATCGCGGCGGTCAGATTGGCCGGCGGCGATTCGGCATCGATCAAAACGCCATCAACGCGATTGCGGACTTTCAAACGGTTTTCGTATGGCTCGATGTGAATATCCGATGCGCGCATTTCGACGGCACGCTGGATGATCAGATTGACCAGGCGGATAACGGGAGCTTCGGAAGCCAAATCGCGAAGATGTTCGACATCGTCTTCGTCGCCGCTACTCGAATCGTCACCAATATTTTCAACGATGGTGCCCATCGCGCTTCGACCCTGGCCGAAATAGCGTTCGATCAAATCCGAAATTTCCGAACGCAAACCCACCAGCACTTTCACGTTCTTGCCGGTCGCCAACTCCACCGCCTGTGCCGCGTAATCGTCCTGGGCATCTGCAACCAGCAACTCGAGCACATCATCTTTTTCGGCGATGGGACAGACCGAATGCTGCTTCATGAAGCGGACGGTCAAGGATAAATTTTCCGGCCCGGCTTCCGGGCAATCTTTCGAGAGCAGCAGCGGCAAACCCAAAACTTCGCTGCTTGCCTCGGCCATATCGCGTTCCGAGACCATGCCAAGACGAACCAGCAAGCCCGACAGGGCACCGCCGGATTCCGTTTGCAGGCGCAGTGCGCGTCCGTGATCGGCTTCTTTCAAACGGCCTTTCAATAGCAATGCCTGGGCGATTCGCTCGTCTGCTGAAGCTTCTGGAATGTCATTCAAGGCCGCGTTCACAAATCTCTCCAAATCTTGAGGCCAAACTTTAGCAGAAATGGCCTTGCTTGGGCTTCCGAGGCCCGCGCCTCAAGCACGCCTGTCCGATAGCGAGGCGATAAGGGATACTTGCCATCGATATTCAGGATGTCACGATGAAGCAACGACCCGACAACAGCTTGATGATTGCCCGCAAAGCCTTCCAAAACGGCGACTACCGGTCATCGCAGCATTTTTTCCAGCTCGCCGCCAGGCAGGATCCCGGCAATATTGAAGCCTTGGTCAAACTCTCGGCCTGCGCCAGCATGCTTGGACACCCCAGAATGGCGCGCTCGCATGCACTCGATGCCAGCAGGATGCTCGACCAGGAACCGCAATGGCTCGCGGAGCTTGCCGAGCAACTCAGCCTCGTGGGTGAATCCGAAGCGGCGTTTCGGCTTATCCAGACACTCAGCCCGGAAACGGCCATGCCGGTTTTGGCCAAAGCCGGCGTTGCCGCTACCTTGCACCGCATCGTCAAGCTGGATGAAGCCCTGATCTGGATCGGACAGGCGGCATCGGAAGTGAAAAACGATGCCCGACATTCCATCGTCCACGCCTTCCATGGCGAGATATTGCGATTCCATAACCGCCAGCAAGAAGCTTATGCCGCGTATGAAAAAGCGATACGGCTTGATCCTGCCTATCCGCAATCGTATCTGGGTCGCGGATTGGTGCAGCGCGCCACGAGCGAACATCATCATGTCGATAATTTGCGCAAGCTGTTGTCGCGATGCAAACCCAACACCCGACTGGAAGCCTGTGCATCGTATGCATTATTCAAGGAGCTCGACGAACTCGGAGACTACGCATCCGCCTGGCCCCAACTGGAACGCGGCTGGCGTGCCAAACGTACCGAAAAAGGCTACCGCGTGGCGGAAGAATCCATGCTGTTTGAAAGGCTATCGGCACTCACCAACAAACTGAAATCCACAGAACATCCACAGACAGACGAATATCCGATTCCCGTATTTATTCTGGGACAACCCCGGAGCGGCAGCACATTGATCGAGCGCCTGCTGGCACAACATCCCGATGTCCATGCCGCAGGCGAGCTATTCGATTTCATCCAGCAATTGCATTGGTGCGCCGATATTCCGGCACGCGGTTTCGTTTCCATTGAAGCGGCAGAGCGTGTCGCTACACAGGATATGTCAAACCTGGGCGAGCGTTATCTCGAGCACATCAAATGGCGTGCAAACGGCAAAAAATTCGTGGTGGACAAACTGCCTCCGAATTATTTGTTGACGGCATTCATCGCCAAAGCGCTTCCGCAGGCGATCATCATCCACAGTGTCCGCGACCCGATGGACACCTGTTATTCGCAACTGAAGGAATGTTTCGATCACGGCTACGAACATAGCTATTCGCCCGACGACATGGCGAATCATTATCTTGGCTACCGGAATTTCATGGAAAGCTTGCAAAACGCCATTCCCGGCCGGATTCATGATTGCCATCACTCAGAGATGATTGACGAGCCAAGCGTCGGTGCAAGCCGTTTATTTGCGGCCTGTCAACTGGAGTTCAAGAACGAATATCTTTCGATCGAAACCGACAAACGTCCGGTCTCGACCGCCAGCAGTTCCCAGGTACGATCAAAAATCAATCGTGAAGGTGTGGGCCGTTGGCAACCTTATGCCGACAAGCTCAAGGACATGCAGGACAAATTAGGTCCATGAAAAAGCCCGGCATGGCCGGGCTTTTTGTTTACAACGGATGTTCCAATCAACAAGGATTAGAAGCTGTAACGGGCACCGACGAATGCTGTGTTCGAATCGCCGAAACCGAGCTTGTATTCACCTTGCAGGCTCCAGTTATCGTTGAAGTGATAAGCACCGTTCAAACGCAGATAAGCTTGGTCATCGTTCAGGATATTAGAACCGATATCGTAATCCCAGCTTTCATAGCCAAGGGCTGCTTCACCGCTCACTTTGTCGCTACCGCCGGCAATACCGATTTCACCGCCCCAGACTTGTGCATCAATATTGTTAGGGCCGAGTTGTTCATTGACATCGGAATAGGTCAAGCCGAGCAACAAATCGGTTTTGTCGGAAATCGGATTTCTGAAACCAAGGCCGAGGGTCCACTTGCTGTCGAGATCCAGCTCGCCAATGCCCGAACCGCCTTGAGCGAAAGCGAGGCTAGCATTCCATTTTTCGCTAAAAGCCCATTGGCCCTTGATTGCGCCGCCGCGGTAGTCATGAATTAGCGAGCTGTAGAGATCGGTCAGCGGGGTACCTGTCTGGGCATAACCGAATTCGATATAGCTCTTGTTGGTATCTGCAGCTTGTGCGGACAAAGGGGCTGCAACCGCAAGCATCAGAGCAAAAAGTTGTACTTTCATGTAACTCTCCAGTAATTGTTAAACACCTTAAGGGCGATGAGGTTACTTTCCTCACAAGTTAAATAAACGCTAATCAGGGGAAAAAGAGGACAAAAATGTCGATGTGGTTCGTTCAGGTTGGCGACCTAGCCCTCTTTTTTGCTTTATAGACTGAGGTTCGCATTAAAACAAGCCGTTACACAAAATTTAACGTCCCGCTCAAGCTTGCTTCAGGGGCTTAAGATACCCAGACCCGCGCATTACGAAACATCCTCAACCATGGCGATGCTTCCTGCCAATCAGCCGGATGCCAGCTCATTTGTACCGTGCGATGGACACGCTCCGGATGCGGCATCAGCAGTGTGCTGCGGCCATCAAGACTGGTAAGACCGGTAATGCCCTCGGCAGAGCCATTCGGATTGACCGGATAATCGCTTGCCATCAGGCCATTGCCGTCAATGAAACGCAGAGCTATCTGGGCCTGGGCAATATGTTCAGGGGCGTCGAATACAGCACGACCTTCGCCATGAGAAACCACGATAGGAATCCGCGAGCCCTGCATGCCGGCAAAGAAGAGTGACGGCGATGCCTGGACTTCGACGAGCGACAAACGGGCCTCGAATTGTTCGGAACGATTCCGCAGGAATCGCGGCCAGTGCTCGGCCCCGGGGATCATGGACTTCAGTTGCGCCAGCATTTGGCAGCCGTTGCACACGCCCAGACTGAAACTGTCATTACGTGCAAAGAATTCCGAAAATTGCTGGCGAATTGCAGGCCGCTCCAGAATCGAGGTTGCCCAGCCGCGACCGGCCCCAAGCACATCGCCATAACTGAAACCGCCGCAGGCGGCGAAACCCTTGAATTGCTGCAAATTGATCCTTCCCGAAATCAGGTCGGACATATGGACATCAACGGCAGTGAAGCCCGCTTTGTCAAAAGCGGCCGCCATTTCCATTTGCGAGTTGACGCCCTGCTCGCGCAGGATCGCCACTTTAGGACGCACGCCGCGGTTGATATAAGGCGCGGCAACGTCTTCATTTGGATCGAAATGTAACTGTGCCTGCAAACCGGGCGCTTCGAAATCGCGGGCAATATCCTTTTCGCTATCGGCGCATTCCGGATTGTCACGCAGGCGTTGCATCGCATGGGTGACCTGCCACCATGCATCGAAAGCTTCCTGCCAGGACCACTCCACGACCGCTTCCCGTTCTTCGCTGACACGAATGACCGGTTGCGAAACCGGCTTGCCGATGATTTGCGCACAGTGAGTCAAGTCGAACCGGTTGATCAGGTCCGCGAACGCCGCGCGATCTTCGCTCGCGACCTGCACCACGGCACCGAGTTCTTCATTGAACAAGACCTTGAAAGCATCTTCACCCCAGGCATCAAGATGGAGATCAAGACCGGCATGACCGGCGAATGCCATTTCGCATAGCGCTGCAAATGCACCGCCGTCGGAACGGTCGTGGTAGGCAAGCAAAAGCTGGTCCGCACGCGCGCTCTGGACCAGATCGAAGAATGAGCTCAGCAAACGTGCATCGTCCAGATCGGGACAGGCGCCGCCGAAGGCTTCATAACATTGCGCCAGCACACTGCCGCCCAAGCGTGATTTGCCGGCGCCCAAACCGATCAGCCACAAATCGGAATCGATATTTCTTTGTAGCTGGGGTGTCAGCTGTGTGCGGACATCTTGCACGCGCGCGAATGCGGTAATGATCAGCGAAACCGGCGATACCGATTTTTGTTCGATGCCATCGGCCTGCCACTGTGCCTGCATCGAGAGAGAATCCTTGCCCACCGGAATGCTGATATCCAATTCCGGACACAATTCCAATCCAACGGTCTTCACCGCTTCAAACAACAGGGCGTCTTCACCCGGAAAGGCTGCAGCCGCCATCCAGTTTGCCGAGAGTTTCACTTCCGACAGACTCGCTACCGGTGCCGCGGCCAAATTGGTGATGGCTTCACCAACAGCCATGCGCGCAGCTGCCGCAGAATCGATCAGGGCCAAAGGCGTTCGCTCGCCGATCGACATGGCTTCGCCGGCGTATTCAAAAAAGTCACTCAGGGTAATGGCGCAATCGGCTACCGGCATCTGCCACGGACCTACCATCTGATCGCGCGTACTCATTCCGCCAACACTGCGATCACCGATTGTGATCAAGAAATTTTTCGATGCCACGGTTGGATGCGACAGCACGCGCAGGCCTGCTTCGCGCAGCGAAATTTCCGAGGTATCCAGTTTCGGCCAGCGTGTCGCCACCGGCTGCTGCGTGTCCCGCAACATTTTCGGTGCATTGCCGAACAAGACGGCCATCGGCATATCCACCGCCTTTTCACCGTTTGCCGATTGCAATGTCAGGTGTTCGATTTCGGTCGCGATACCCACGACAGCATAGGGACAACGCTCGCGTTGACAGATGGCTTCAAACTCGGCCAGATCTTTTGCCGCCACGCCGATGACATAGCGCTCCTGCGATTCATTGCTCCACAATTGCATCGGCGAAAGCGAAGGATCATCACTGGGCAATTTATCCAATTCGATTATGCCGCCGACATTCGAGTCATGCAGCAGTTCGGGAATCGCATTCGACAAACCGCCAGCACCGACATCGTGTACGCATAAAATCGGATTGCGTTCGCCAAGGGCCACGCATCGATCGATAACTTCCTGGCAACGACGCTCCATTTCCGGGTTGTCGCGTTGCACCGAAGCGAAATCCAGCGCCTCGGAGGACTGTCCGGAAGCAACCGAAGATGCAGCGCCGCCACCCAGACCAATCAACATGGCCGGGCCACCCAGCACCACGACATGATCGTTAGGGCTCAATAATAATTTCTTGACCAGACTCGGCTCAACCGCGCCCAATCCGCCGGCCAGCATGATCGGCTTGTCATAGGCGCGCACCAGGCCGGGCGTTGCCGTTGGCAATTCAAAGCTGCGGAAATAACCGGTCAGGTTCGGCCGGCCAAATTCATTGTTGAAAGCGGCGCCGCCAAGCGGGCCGTCAAGCATGATTTCAAATGCCGATGCCATGCGAGGATTCAGTGAACGCTCTTTTTCCCATGGCTGGGCAAGACCCGGAATACGCAAATGCGAAACCGAGAATCCGGTCAGCCCGGCTTTCGGTTTGCCGCCACGGCCGGTGGCACCTTCATCACGAATTTCACCGCCTGCACCGGTACTTGCGCCAGGAAACGGCGAAATCGCGGTCGGATGATTATGGGTTTCCACCTTGATGCAAAACGCGCTGTCGTAGGCGGCGCTGCGTTGATATTCGCCCGATTGGGAATCAGGACGAAAACGCGCAGCAGGAAAACCTTGTACCACGGCTGCATTGTCCTTGTAGGCACTCAAGGTGAATTGTGGTGATTGTGCATGCGTGTTTTTAATCATCTGGAAAAGCGATTGCGGTTGCGCTTCGCCATCAATGATGTAATTCGCATTGAAAATCTTGTGTCGGCAATGCTCGGAATTCGCCTGCGCAAACATCATCAACTCGGCATCGGTGGCATCGCGACCCATCTGGACATAACAGGCTTGCAGATACTCGATTTCATCCGGTGACAATGCCAGGCCAAGACGCAGGTTCGCTTCTGCCAGATTCGACATGGCGACGTGCTGCAATTTTCCGGCCGGCAAATGATTGAACAATTCCGCTGCCTGTTCGCGTGATTGCAGCAGCGATTGCGTCATCGGATCGAACAAGGCGCGTTTTACTTTATCGAAACTTTGCTCCGTGACTTCCGGCATTCCGCTGATATCGAGACGCAGACCACGTTCAACCCGAAGGATTGGATGCCCTGCTCCGCGCAGGATTTCGGTTGCCTTGCTGGCCCAGGGCGACAAGGTGCCCAGACGCGGCGTTACGAATACGCTTTTTGCATCGCTTTGCAATGGCTCGCTGGCAGGGCAACCTTCAAGAATTCGGCCAATCGCGGCCGTGTCGGGGGACTGTCTTGGCTCGGGGTCGACAAAGTAAATATGCCAGGCGCCTAGGATGCGAATGCTGGGAGATAACTGGCGTAAACGTGTTTCGAGACGGTCGCGACGAAATGGCGACAGAGCGGCAAGGCCCTCAAGGACGATCATGTCCAAAAAATCCGTATATTCGGGGCCGCCATTCTAGCAGGCTGGTGAATATTGGCCCAGTAGGGCGATTCGCGAATCGCCCTGTTTATGCGAGCCTTGGGCCAAGCGATTTACTTTATGCCTGACCCAAATCCATCAATTGGCCGGTTTTTTAGCCAATTTATCGAGCGTGGCAAGCATCTGTTGTGGTGCCAGGTAACCCCCGACTTGCGTGCCGTCGGCCGAATACACCGCCGGAGTTCCATCAAAACCAATTTTCTGACCCAAGGCGTAATCCGCTGCAATCGGGTTTGCACAGGTTTTCTTTGGAACCGGACGATCATTCTTCGCATCGGTCAGTGCCTTGCGGCGATCCGCCGAACACCAGACATTGATGGCCTTGTCCGAGGAATCCGAACCCACTCCGGCACGAGGATAAAACAGGTATTCGACGCTGATGCCCAGTTTGTTGTATTCGGCAATCTGCTGGTGCATTTTGCGGCAGTAGCCGCAATCAATATCCGTAAAGACCGTAACGCGATGAACCGGCTTGGCCGCGGCGAAAATGATTCGACGCTCGGGACCCACTTTCGCCAGTATTCCACGACGAATCTGGGCCTGGCTGGCTTCGGTCATGCTTGTCCGTGTCGTCAAATCGAACAGGCTGCCCTGAAACAGATAACGGCCATCCGCTGAGACATAAATAATTCGACCGCCAACAGCAACTTCGCGAAAACCCGGAATGGGTGAAGCTTTGATACTGTCGATTTGAGTACCCGGCATCGCTTTTTCGAGCGCCACGCGAATGGCAGTGTCATTGGCAGCTGCCGGAGCGGCGGCGGGTGCTTGCGGTTTGTTCAGGCGAGGCTGAGCGTGAATGACCCCGGCTGTGCAGGCAAGAACCATAAACATCGAAATACGGAATAAACGCATTATCTGGCGACCTTTTTTTAAGCTGTGAGATTGACCCACGCCGAAGACGGGAGTTCAAATATTTTGCCACGATAACCGAAAAGACGTGTTTGTTGGACGTGAACAGCCTGGGTCAGGCTTTAGGCGCGGGGATGATGGGCTTGATGCAGGCGTTTCAGGCCCTCTTTTGCGACCAGGGTATAGATTTGTGTCGTTGACAGTGAGCTGTGACCCAGCAGCATTTGCAGGGCACGCAAGTCGGCGCCGTGGTTTAACAAGTGGGTGGCAAAGCTGTGCCGCAAACCATGCGGACTCACCTTGCCGCTATCGATGCCTGCCCGCACCGCCATTTTCTTGATCAGGCTCCAGAATTGCTGCCGTGTCATGGCTTCTGCGTTCGCGCCTAAAAAAAGCGCGGAAAGATTTTTTTTCTGTACAAACACCGGCCTTGCTTGTTGCAGATAACGTTCAAGCCAGTGTTGCGCCTCTTCCCTCATCGGCACCAGGCGCTCCTTGCTGCCCTTGCCCATGACACGCAAAACCCCCTGGCGAAGATTGATCGAGGTAGTGGGCAGTGTCACCAATTCACTCACGCGCAAGCCGGTGGCATACATCAGCTCGATCATGGCGCGATCACGCAGGCCTTCGTTCGTATTGGTATCGGGGCCGCCGAGCAAAGCCTCGATTTCGCTTTCCGACAGGGCTTTAGGCAAACCCTTGCTCAATTTCGGCAACTCAAGCAAGGCGGTTGGATCTTCCTTGATGGTGCCGATACGCAACTGCTGCGCATAAAAAGAACGCAATGCCGACAACAGGCGGGCATTACTGCGTGCGGCATAATTTTGCCCGCTGCGCTCGGAAAGGTAGTCGAATAAATCCTGCCGCTTTACACCCAGCAGATGTCCAGAACGGTGCTGCAGCCAACGCGACAAGCCTTCCAGATCATGGCGATAACTTTCCTGGGTGGGTCGTGCAAGACCACTTTCAGCCCAGCTGCGTTCCAGAAATTGTCGAATAAGCAAGGATTCCGTTTCGGCAACGGGAGGCATGGCCTGGGCCATCATGCGGCGATCGGCGACGGTGCTTGATTTATTTTTCACGGTTAATAGTAATCATATTTTTTTTGTCATGTAGGGGCGCCTGCTTGCCGTGCCCCCACAAAACGGGCAAAAGCTCGTTATGCTATGCGGATGAATACAGAAACGATTTCGATCCCGCGTGATTCGGCCTATCCCGCCCATCTCGGCTGGCGAATCATGGCCATTGTCTATGATTTTTTACCGATGATTCCGCTGCTTTTTATCAGCAGCATCGTGATTTTATTGTTGCACGGCGGGAAAGCCGTCGTACCCGGTACTTTCCTCGCCTATTTCGCAATGTTTTTTTACTGGGCCGTTGTCGGCTGCTATGCCGTGGTTTCATGGCGGCGCGGTGGACAAACCATGGGCATGCGACCCTGGCGCTTGATGGTCGTCGACCAGAGTGGCAAAAGCGCCAATGCGAAAGCACTCAGTCTGCGCTATGCGGTCGCATCACTGAGTGGTGGCCTTGCATTGTTATGGTGCCTGATTGACCCGCAAAAACGCGGCCTGCACGATATCGCGAGCGGCACATTACTGGTACGAAAGCAGGCTAACGCAAGCGCCGGAACAGAAAAACGCTGAGACCGATAAGCATCATCGGCGGCAAGGCCAGCGCGATGCGCACATCGAAGCGATAGACGCTGGCCAAGTCAACGAACAGACGCTGCATGATCAGGAAGCTGATGCCGATCACGATACCGAAGAACAGGCGCTTGCCGAATCCACCCGAGCGCAAGGACGAGAAGGCGAACGGCAAGGTGGCAAGACAGAGCGCAAACACATTTATTGGATAAAACCAGCGTTCCCAATACACACCGATGAATCTTTCTGCATCCAGCTGATTGCGTTGCAGATAGTTGATGTTGTTAAGCAGCTCGCGCGTACTCAGAAAACCACCGCGAAACAATGCAGACTCAAGAGCTCTTCTATCCAGCCCGCTGGCCCAGAACCATTGTGGCTGACGGGTGATAACAGCTTCATTTTTCTTGAAATCGGTGCGCTCGACCGAGGTTAATTGCCAACCCTTGTCCATACGCAAAGCGGTTTTTGCGGTGGTCAGGCTGATCAGTTTTCCATCGTCGTCAATCTCGAACAAACGTACGCCCTGCAGTTCGATGGTCAATGCATTGTTCAGCAATTTTTCACCGCCGCTGTGGGCATTCAGGAATATCTTGCCATCGCGCGCCCACATGCCGGAATAACGGGCCATGATGACTTTGTTCGACTTCGCTTCATTGAGAATGCTTTCACTATGTTGTTCGCTTGCAGGCGCAACACTTTCCATATTGACCATCATGAGTACGGTCAGCATCCCCAGGGCAATCAATGCTCCGAGGCCGATACGCAGCTTCGATATGCCGACCGCTCTCATCGCCGTCAATTCGGAACCGCCCGCCAGGCGGCCAAGACCCAACAAGCATCCGATCACGGCGACGTAAGGAAATAAAACATACAAACGGCGCGGAATCGTGAAAAAGATATACAGCGCGGCGTGACTGATCGTGTAACTGCCCTTGCCCACCGAGCCCATTTCGCCGGCAAAGGCGCCGATGACATCAAAGCCCAGAAGTACCGCCCAAACCGCAAGCGTAGACACCAATACGTTGCGCGCCAGATAGCGGTCCATCAAACCAAAGGCGTTCATGCAGCCGATCTTTTTGAAGGTGCGGCCAGTTTGCCGTCACGTGAATACATCCAGAGCGCGATGCCGAACATCGGCAGGTGCAACCACCACAAACCAGCCCAGCTGGGTATCGCACTGCTTCCGATATATTTGGCACCGATCAACATCAAATTCATGCCGACCAGATAACTCAGGAAAGCCAGAATCAGGCGACCGTAATGCGCCTGTCGCGGCTCGCTGCGCGCCAATGGCAGTGACAGGATCGCGAGCACAAGGGTGAACAGCGGCATCGCGAAACGCCAATGCAATTCCGCCTGCGCGAGCGGATTCTTGTCCTTGAACAGCGACATGCTGGTACGAATTTCCACAGCGCTTTTTTGCTCCTGCTCCCGGTCAGGCACACGGATTTCGTTTTTCTCGAAATGCATCATCCGGTAATCAGTCTTGTCGTAACTGCCTTCCACCCGGTATCCATCTTCCAGCCGCAGAATCCGCTGGGTGTCGCCCTCAAGCGCGAGATCACCGGATTTTGCAGTGATGACGTCGAAACGGCCATCACGCTCGGTCAACCCGAACATTTTTCCAAACTTTGTACCATCGGTTGCCAATTCGCCGACATACAAAATGCCGGCACGTCCGGGTAATTCGACGAAACGCCCCGCTTCCAATCCCGCAATCAGGAACGACCGGTTGGCCGTGTCGATCATTTCCTTGGCTTTGTATGAGGCCCACGGCCCCCACCATAGCGAACAGCAGGCAATGAAAATAAATACGGGCCAGAGCAGCTGCGAAATGGGCCGCCACAATGCTTTCGGACCCACCCCCACGGAAAACAGCACGGCCATTTCGCTATCGGCATACAAACGGCCAATCGATAGCAGCAGACCCACAAAAAGTGCGAGCGGCAAAACCAGGGGCAGCCAGCGTATGGTGCGCAATCCCAATTGCGATAGCAGCAAGGCAGCAGGTACGCGGCCGCGTGCAATTTCCTGCACCAGATCGGCGAACAAGGCGCCCATGCTGACCAGCAAGAGAATGATCATTACTGCGGCGAAGGTCGATACGAACTCACGCCTTAGATATCGTTCAATTAGGGACATTGGTTTTAGTTTAAACTTGAGGGCTTGCAAGCAGGCCCCGTCGGGCCCATCTCAACAATTGACCTCTATTGTACGGAAAAACATCCATGGCCCTCGAATTTAAGTTAAATAGCCAAAACCCCCTCCAAACCGATACCGATTGTCTTGTGGTGGGCGTTTATGCCGATAAAAGCCTGAGCCCGAGTGCCAAGGCCCTGAACGAGGCCAGCGGCGGACGTTTGAGCGCCCTGCTTGAGCGTGACGATGTCTCCGGCAAGACTGGACGTACCAGCTTCCTGCACGATATCGCCGGCATCAAGGCACCCCGCGTCCTGGTCGTGGGCCTGGGTGAAGCCGCCAAATTCGGAGTGCCTCAATACATCAAAGCCATTTCCGATACCGCCCGCGCACTGCGCGTCGGCCCGGTAAAAAATGCCTTGATCACCTTGACCGAGCTGGCCGTGAAATCACGCGATGCCGAATGGAATACCCGTCAGGCCGTTATCGCAGCCGATCATGCCGCCTACGAATACACCGCAACCCGCAGCAAGAAAGCCGAAGTGACACTGAAACACGTGAGCCTTCAGGCCGATGACAGCCAGGCCAAAGCACTGGCCAATGGTATCGCCATTGCGACCGGTGTGCAGCTGACACGCGAACTCGGCAACTTGCCGCCGAATATCTGCAACCCGGAATACCTTGCACAACAGGCACGCAAAATCGCCGCCGAACACGAAGGCGTTACCTGCGAAATACTGGAACGCGCCGATATGGAAAAACTCGGTATGGGCTCGCTACTCGCGGTTGCTCGCGGTTCGCACAATGCACCGAAATTGGTGGTGTTGAAATGGAACGGTGGCGGTGACGCGAAACCTTATGCCCTGGTCGGCAAAGGCATTACTTTTGACACCGGCGGCATCAACCTGAAAACCCAGGGCGGCATCGAAGAAATGAAATTCGACATGCTCGGTGCCGGCACCGTGATGGGCACTTTCCTGAGCACGGCAATGATGAAGCTGCCATTGAATCTTGTGATGGTGGTCGCAGCTGTTGAAAACATGCCCGATGCCGATGCCTATCGTCCAAGCGATGTGCTGACATCGATGAGTGGCAAGACCATCGAAGTCGGCAATACCGATGCCGAAGGCCGCCTGATTCTTTGCGACGCGCTGACCTACGTACAGCGTTTCGAACCACAGGCAACGGTCGATGTCGCCACTCTTACCGGCGCCTGCGTCATCGCACTCGGCAAATACGCGACCGGCCTGATGAGCAAGCACGATGACCTGGCCGACGAACTTTACCAGGCCGGCGAACAGGTATTCGACCGCGCATGGCGTCTGCCTTTGTGGGACGAATATCAAACCATGATCGAGTCTGCCTTCGCCGACATCTACAACATCGGCGGCAAAGGTGCCGGTGCGATTACGGCAGGCTGCTTCCTCTCGCGCTTCACCGAAGGCCAGCGCTGGGCACATCTGGATATTGCCGGCACCTCCTCAGACGAAGGCCGCAAAGGCATGGCCAATGGCCGCCCGGTCGGTCTTCTCACACAGTGGTTGCTTGACCAAGCAGCCAAATAAGATGCGCTTATCGCGAAGCGAACGGAAAGCCGTTCGCTTCGCGTTGCAAGCCGACAAGCCATCATGCCAAGAGCCGACTTCTATCTGATCGCAAAGCCGCGTTTCGTCGAGAAACCGCTTCTGCTGGTTTGCGAACTTGCGCGCAAAGCGCACGACAGCGGGCAGAGTTTGCTGATCCTCGTGAACTCCGCCACGCAGGCGGAAGTGCTGGATGATTTGCTCTGGGAATTCGATCCCGATGCATATATCCCGCATCAAATCGCCGGCCATGACGAGGACGACGACATCACGCCTGTACTGATCGTCACGCCGGAAACCGATGTGCCGATGCGGCCGCTGGTTTTGAATTTGCGTAACGCGCCGGTGATTGGCGAGTTTGACCGCGTACTGGAAGTGGTTCCAGCCGATGCCTCATCGCGCGACCCCTTGCGCGCACGCTGGAAACATTATCAATCGCTTGGATTCGAGCTGAAAAAAATCGACATGTAATTCCCCAGCTATCGGGAAATTGCATTGCCGATGGCGCCTTCTACCGCGCCTCCGACAGGCCCGCCGACGGCACTCCCGATAATCTGGCCGATTGGTGCGCCGACAGGGCCGCCGATGGCGGTACCAACCGCGCCACCGACCACTCCGCCAATCACCGAACCGATGCTGTTGCCGACTCCCGTTGTGGGTGGTGCTGTCGTTGTAGGTGGTGCTGTTGTTGTAGGTGGTGCTGTTGTTGTGGGTGGTGCTGTTGTTGTAGGTGGTGCTGTTGTTGTAGGTGGTGCTGTTGTTGTAGGTGGTGCTGTTGTTGTAGGTGGTGCTGTTGTTGT
>Ga0116178_10000174_pt1 | contig 55865 bp, 56 predicted proteins | sample AD_STIC12_MetaG_FD_89880 | JGI IMG/M metagenome (GOLD analysis project Ga0116178, IMG submission 89880) | Active sludge microbial communities of municipal wastewater-treating anaerobic digesters from USA - AD_STIC12_MetaG | ecosystem: Engineered > Bioreactor > Anaerobic > Digestate | place: USA...
TAAATCGGGTCTTCTGGCTTTAGTCAACTCCTCGGCCTGATTTCTCCGCCAGGCCCGGATTTTGGCGTGATCTCCAGAGGTTAACACCGCCGGTATCTCGCGCCCCTCCCACGTCTGGGGCCTGGTATAATGGGGGTGTTCCAGCAAGCCGGTCTCGAAACTCTCCTCGGTGAGGGATTCCGCGTTCCCCGCCACCCCCGGCAACAGACGCACACAGCCCTCCAGCAGGGCCTGGGCCGCCACCTCCCCCCCGGCGAGCACGAAGTCGCCAAGCGAGATCTCTTCCAGCGCCCTGCCCTCGATCACCCGTTCATCCAGCCCCTCGAACCGCCCGCACAGCAGGATGACGCCGGGACCGGCGGCAAGTTCGCGAACCCGCGCCTGCGTCAGCGGCTTGCCTCTGGGCGACAGGTAGATCAGCGGCCGGCCGTCGCGCTCGACGCTGTCGATGGCGGCCGCCGCGACGTCTGCCCGCATCACCATGCCAGCTCCGCCGCCCGATGGCGTGTCGTCGACATTGCGATGCTTGCCGATCCCGAACGTGCGGATGTCGACCGTCTCGAGCGACCAGCGGCCCTCGCGCAGCGCGTTGCCGACGATCGAAACGCCGAGCACGCCGGGGAAGGCGTCAGGCAGCAGGGTGAGGCAGGTGGCGCGAAACGACATGACGGTTCTGTTAGACGCAGACGAGACAGAAGACACGTCCTTCTGCACTTCACCCCTGTCATGTCACACGCCGCGATGGTATGGAAACCTATTGGTTTCCGCACGCCTGCGGATTGGGAGGCATAACAATATGAAGCTGAAACTCGCTCTTCTCGCGGCCGTCATGGTCGCTGTTCCTGCGATCGCGCAGGAAGCTGCAGCGCCGACGGACACGGTGAAGGTCATCGTCGAAAAAGGCGTGACGATCGACGCCGGCGGCATGGTCGGCGACATCGTCTACTCGCCGGACGGCAAGTTCTCCGGCTTCGACGGCATGTTCGACGGCACGTACAAGGTCGATGGCAACAAGATCTGCATCGAGTCCGCCGTGATCGGCACCTCGTGCTCCGAATACCCCGACGGCAAGAAGTCGGGCGACTCGTTCGAGATGCCTGGCCCGCAGGGCACGATGACGGTTACGATCCGCTAGATCGAACCTTCTGACGCACAACGGATACCCCGCGCTGGCGACCACGCCGCGCGGGGTATCTCGTTTCTGCGGGTGCAGCGCCCGATGCGGCAGGCTCTTGCCAAGCCCGTTTCGGAAGGGTTCACTCGCAGCTAGACACTATCAAGTTCAACGGGACTGGAGGGATACCCATGAAATTCGCCATCTACGCAGCCGTCGCCGCACTCGCCGCCGGCGCCGCCTTTGCCCAGACCGCGCCGTCAGACACGCTGCAGGTCTTGCTCGCCAACGGCGCCACGCTGGACGCGCCTGCCGTCGGCATGAAGGGCGACATCACCTACAACGCTGACGGCACGTTCGTTGGCCTCGATGGCAACTATTCAGGCACCTACAAGGTGGATGGCGCGAAGCTGTGCTCCACCGCGCCGGCCGTAGGCGAAGACAACAACTGCGTCGAATACCCCACCGGCCTGAAGTCGGGCGACAAGTTCAAGTTCACCCACCCGCTGGCGGGCGAGATCGAAGTCACGCTGAAATAGTCCGCGCCATCGCGCCGGAGACAAGCGCCGCTCCCGACCGGGGGCGGCGTTTTCATTTGCAGATGTGCAATCGTCGCCTGCCTCGAATGATTGTGATGTGGCGATCCCGCCCGAAGGCGCCTTAGACTTCGCCGAATGCGGAACGACAAGCGCAGGCATAATCCCGTGCATCTTCTGGCGGCGGCCATGTTCGCCTGCCTGCCCTTTCTTGCAGCCTGCGAGTCCGCCTTCGAAGCCGAGGCGCACAGGACCTATCCACCGGAAGGCCGGCTGGTCGAGGTTGCTGATGGCCGGCGGATCCAGATCGACTGCCGCGGTACGGGCGGGCCCACGGTCATCTTCCAGTCAGGTGGCGACATGCTCGGCTCGCTCGCCTGGAAGCCGGTACTCGAAAAAGTCAGCACGCGCACGCGCGCCTGCGCCTACAGCCGCGCGGGCATCCTCTGGAGCGATCCGTCGCGCGTAACATTCCGCCCCGAAGAAGTGGCCGAAGACCTTCACGCCGCCCTCGAAGCGGCCGGCGAGACGGGCCCTTACATCCTGGTCTCGCACTCACGCGGCGGCCTCTACAGCCTGATCTTCGCCGGGCTCTACCGCGAAGAAATCGCCGGCATGGCGTTCGCCGACTCCTCTCACCCCGACCAGGAAAAACGCTTCGCCGAAGCGGGCCTGCCGGTTGGCGAATACGTATCCTCGGCGCAGGAACTGAGCCTGGCCTTCAAGTGGACCGGCCTGATGCGCCTGGCACCCTATCCCGCCGATCCGTCGATCGCGGATCAGGTCAACGCCTTCTATCCGCGCTCGGCCGAAGCGAATGCGCGGGAAGCGCGCGCCCGCTCGCAGACAATGGCAGTCGCCGGCCGCTATCGGGACCTGCAGAACTGGCCCGTCGTGGTGCTGGCGCGCGAACTGCCCGCCCAGACACAGGCCCGCAAGCGCGCTGACGCACACGACGCCTACCTGCTTTCAAACGATGGCCTCGTCGCCGGCGCCGACACGCCCGAGAGCGAGGTGGTCTGGCGCCAGCTGCAAGCAGATCTTGCGACATGGTCGAGCCGAGGCCGGCTGCAGATCGTTCCGGAATCCAACCATGCCTTCTTCTTCCATCGCCCCGACGTGGTAATCGCCGCGGTCGATGAAATCCTGGCGGCTACACGGGTGGTGAGACGGCAGCCGCCTCCGGCTGGCTAGCCTTGCCTTTCGCCGCGATCACCGTCGCGGCCATGTCGCCCGACACGTTGCCCACCGTGCGGAAGATGTCGGGCACTGCCTCGACAGCAACCAGGATACCCAGCAATTCGATCGGTACGCCCATCGCCATCGAAATCGGCGCGACGCTGGCCACGAATGAAATCTCGCCCGGCAGACCGACCGACCCGATGCTGATCGCGATGGAGACGAAGCCGCCGATTATGATCGTCATCGGCGTCAGCTCCACGCCGAACACGGCCGCGCAGAAGAACACGACGCCAAGGTTTGCAACCGGGCTCGTCATCCTGAACACGGCCACCGCAAGCGGCAGCACGATGCCCGCCACACGCTCGGGCACGCCCATCGCATCGCGCGACCGCTCCACCATCAGCGGCAACGAGGCCAGCGATGACCGGCTCGATATCGCAACGGCAAGAACCGGCGCAGTCGCGTTGAGGAAACGTCCGATAGGCGCCCTGCCCCACACGATGGCGAACAGGAAGGCTAGCGGCACAATGGCTGCCGTCACCACCGAGACGATGACGAGGTAATGCACGATGGTGCCGACGATATCGATGCCGGCGATCAGGCCAACGCCGAGCGCCAGCGCGAACACGCCGATAGGCGCCACATAGAGCACCCAGCGCACGATCACGATCATGGTGTCGGCGACAGCGCGGAAGAAGCCGATCATCGGCGCGCGTTGCGCCGTGGGCAGCTGCGTCGCCGCAAAGCCGAAGAACATCGCGAACACGACCAGCGGAAGGATCGCACCCTCCGCCGCCGCCGCAACCGCGTTGCCCGGAGCAAGGGCCGCCAGCCATTCGCCCAATGTGGGCGGAGAGGCGGCTTGCACCTCCTGCCCGCCTGCATCAGCAATGAGGCTCGCCGCCGCGGTCTGGTCGACCGGCCACAGCGACAGTCCGAGCGGAAAGACGATGCAGGCAAACGTCGTGGCCGAGACCAGCAGCACGCCGAACACGAAGAGCGAGCGGGCCGCCAAGCGCCCGCTGGAAGCTGCATCCGCGACCGACGCCACGCCCGACACGAGCAGGCAAAACACAAGCGGGACGACGGTCATCCGCAGCAGGTTGAGCCAAAGGTCGCCCACATGCCCGACCTGCACGGTGAACTCGACCAGCGACGCATTGCCGGAGCCGCCCACCATCGCGCCGATGGCGATGCCAGCCGCCAGCGCCAGCAGCGTAATGATGCTGAGCCACTTGATCATCGATGGATGCTCCCGCCTGATCCCGCTCGGACGCTACAGGCTCAGCGGATAATGGGAAGCACGATATAGCTCGGCTGCGACTTCGTGTGCCTCACCTGGTTGGTCGCGACCACGCCATCCTTCTCGAACTCGTTGCGGCCGCCCGTGTTGAGGTTGCGCGCATACTTCGGGAAGGAGGACGAGGTGATCTCGACGCGGATGCGATGGCCCGGAAGGAAGGTGTTGGCCGTGGTCATCGGCGTGAAGTCGAGCTTGTAGGTCTTGCCCTTCTCCATGAAGACCTCGCGGTCATAGCCTTCGCGGAAGCGGGCGCGCAGGATGGTGTCGTCAATGATGTACGCCGTCCCGTCCGGCGCGACATCGACCAGCTTGACCGCAAAGTCCGTGTCCTTTGCGTCCGACGAGACGTGCAGGATGGCGTCGACAAAGCCTGCGATCGCTACAGGCGCCGTTAGCGGATCGGACGTGTAGACCAGCACGTCGTGGCGCACCTCGACAGGACGCTGGTCGAAAGCGCCGGGAACCACCACGCCGCCATTGCAGCAGTCGCCGCCGCCGATGGTCTGCACCGGCGTCTTTGGGTCATAGACAAACGTGTCCGCCGGCTCGTTCCCCGATGGCGCCGTGAAGGACAGCTTCCCATCGCCGAACATGGAGTTCGCCTTGCCGCCCGAGCGCAGGTAGAGCTTCACCTCTTCGGCCTGTTTCGGCGGCCACTGGTCGGCCGTGCGCCAGGCGTTGTCGCCCATCTGGAAGTAGCGGATCTTCGGCTTGTCCTGGAATGCATCCGCCTTGGGCTTCAGGAAGCGGTCGAAGAAGTCCCAGACATCGGCCATCACATTGAGCGATGCATCGCCAAGCTCGCGGTCGCCGGATTTGAAATTCGGGCCGAGGGCGCCATAGGCGCAGTGAACGCTGGGGCCGACGATGGCGTACTGGTTGTCGCGCGTCTCCGCATCGACGCCAGCCTTCGTGGCATGATTGTAGAGCGCGAGATTGGGGCCGATGGAGACATCGTACCACGAATTGTACCAGAGCGCGGGCACGCCCCAGCTTTCATTGTCGTGGTAGAGCCCGCCCTTGAACCACTCCGGATTATCCGGCTTGGCGCGCGCGATCAGCTTCTCGTTCGTGCCCGGCGGCTCGCCCAGCGAGCTCAGCATCTCGGCATAAGGCAGGTGCCAGACCTGCTTCGACCAGGTGACAGCAGGCTTCTTCGGATTGAGGTCGCTGTAGGCCGAAAGGTATTGCCGCATCTCCGGTTCGAGGTTTTCCGGAATCTGCGCCCGCATCGGATTGTCGGTGTCGTAGAGCCAGATCGAGAACAGCGTGCGCGGCACGCCGCCGCGATACCAGTTGCCCTGCTCGTGAAACTCGCCAACGCGGCCAATGCCCGCGCCCGACGCCATCGGCACCATCGCGGCGTGTGCCGGGTGATTGGTCGCCGCAAGTTGCAGTTGCCACTCGGCAGTCGACGAACAGCCGAGTGTTCCAACTTTCTTGTTCGACCACGGCTGGTCCGCAATCCACGTCAGCGCGTCGTATCCGTCGCTGCGCGGGTAGCCGAGAATTTCGAACTCGCCTTCGGAGAAATAGCGGCCGCGCTCGTTCTGGTAGATCACGGCATAGCCGCGATCGATGCCTTCCACCGTCTCGCGCAGGGAGCGCCCCGACAGCGTGTTCATGTTGTAGGGCGTGCGGATGAAAATCGTTGGGACCGGACCCGTCACATCCTTCGGCCGATAGATGTCGGTCGACAGGTGCACGCCATCGCGCATCGGCATCAGCGACTTGCGCTCGATCACCGCACGCCTCGCGAGCTCCGCATTGAGCGCTGCGTCCGTCCACTTGGAATAATCCGTGAGGACGCGCTCATCGTCGGACGCCGCCTCCAGCGCAGGCGCAGGCCCTGTCTGCGAAATGGCGGGCAGCCCGAAGGCGACCAGCGCCGCCGCCGCGAGGCCGAAGGCGGCAAGCAATGTGCGTTTCATGATGCGCCCCTTATGCGGCCATTTGCTGACGCCCGGACGCTAGCAGCGCACGCCCGGGAAAGCCAAGCCGCCCTCAACGACGTCAGGCCCGCTCCTGCCCGTCAGCGCGGCGGCGCTCGATATAGGCGCGCAGCACGGCGTTGATCCCTGCGTGCGGATCTTCCTTCCGGCTGGCGAACCAGTCGGCGATCTCAGGATCGAGACGAAGACGGGCCACCTTGCGCCCGCGGGAGGGATAAAGTGGCACGGCCTCCCGCCAGAAGCCCGGGCCGAGGCTTTCGCGCGGCGTGGCCTGCTCCAGCGTGTAGTCCACCATTTTGCGGACCTGCGTACGGGACCGTTGCGCGGTAGATTGCTTCGTCATCCCGATCCGCCTTCCAAGCCTCGACGATCCGGCGGCGCGCGTTGCGCGGCGTCCAGATCACCACCATGAAGAAACCATCGACATGGCCCAGCGCATAGATGCGCCGCTCGCCATGGAACTGCCGCGGGTTCTCTCGCTCGAGCACCGGGCCGTCGAACATCATCGCTGCACGGACGAAATCGACGCCGTTCTGGGCGAGATTACGCTCGCGGCGCGCTTCCTCCCACTCGAACATGACGCCCTCACGCGGCCCTGCAGCCCGGTCCTATTTGGCGGCGCGAGGCTCCGCTGGCAAGCGAAGCTCTGCTTGACCGCCAATCCCATCCCCCCTACTCCGCCGTTCCCACACTCGACCCGCTGGCGGTTCGATCCCGCCACGGCGCCTGGAGACACATGCGATGGCCCGCAAGAAGAAGGGCGAGCCGGTTCACGGCTGGCTGATCCTCGACAAACCCGAAGGCGTGACCTCGACGCAGGCCGTCGGCATCTGCCGCCGCATCTTCAACGCGCAGAAGACGGGCCATGGCGGAACACTGGACCCGCTCGCGTCGGGCATCCTGCCGCTGGCGTTCGGCGAAGCCACCAAGACGGTCGGCTACGTCATGGAGGCGGACAAGGACTACGTCTTCACGATCCGCTGGGGCCAATCGACCACCACGCAGGACCGCGAAGGCGAGACCACCGCCACGTCCGACGTCCGCCCCACCCGCGAGGCCATCGAAGCTCTGCTCCCAACCTTCATCGGCGAGATCGACCAGGTGCCGCCCCAGTTCTCGGCAATCAAGGTGAATGGCGAGCGCGCCTATGACCTTGCCCGCGAGGGCGAGACGGTCGAATTGGCCTCACGTAAGGTAAACCTCTACACCGCCGAGCTGGTGGATTGCCCCTCCGCCGACCTCGCCGTCATCAAGGTCACGTGCGGAAAAGGCTTTTATATCAGAGCTCTGGTTCGGGACATTGCCGCCGCCCTGGGCGCCGAAGGCCATGTCGCCGCCCTGCGCCGGACGCGTGTTGGCGCATTTGCCGAGGACGCGGCAATTCAGCTTTCAAAACTGGACGAGATGAGCGATAAGGCCGCGCTGGACAAAACCCTTGTCCCCCTCGAGACCGCGCTGGACGACATCCCGGCGCTGGCCATCAGCGGGGAAGAGGCGTCCAGGCTCAGGCAGGGCCGAGAAATCGTACTTCTGCCCCATCAGGTCGAGGCGTTTCGGGAGATGCGCCGTCCTCGTCAAGTGAACGGGGAGGATGCGTCCCGCATTTGTCTGGCCACTGAAAAGGTGGGGGAAGAACAACTCGGCGTCGCTCTGGGTGAAGTCCGGGCCGGCAGGTTCCTGCCGGTTCGCGTGTTCAACCAATAATCAGCCGGCGCGCCGGCTAGAATTCAGGAGCAACCCGATGTCGATCACGCCGGAGGCGAAAGCCTCCCTGATCAAGAAGCATGCCCGCACCGAAGGTGATACGGGCTCCCCCGAAGTGCAGGTCGCGATCCTTACGCACCGGATCACGTACCTCACCGACCACTTCAAGACCCACAAGAAAGACAATCACTCGCGCCGCGGCCTTCTCAAGATGGTCTCGCAGCGCCGGCGACTGCTCGACTATCTGAAGTCGAGGGACGAGGCCCGCTACCAGGCCATCATCAAGGAGCTGGAGCTCCGCCGCTAGCGCGGGGCCCAAAATACCCGCCGGCCCACCGGGGCCGGCGGTTTTCGTATGGAAAGAGACAATCGAGATGTTTGACATCAAACGCGTTACGATCGACTGGGCGGGCCGTCCGCTCACGCTGGAAACTGGACGCATCGCGCGCCAGGCTGACGGCGCTGTGCTGGCGACCTATGGCGAGACAAGCGTTCTTGCCGCCGTCGTTTATGCGCGCAAAGCCAAAGAGGGCCAGGACTTCTTCCCCCTCACCGTGAACTACCAGGAGCGCTATTACGCTGCCGGCCGCATTCCCGGCGGCTTCTTCAAGCGCGAAGGCCGTCCCACCGAGAAGGACACGCTGACCTCCCGCCTCATCGACCGCCCGATCCGCCCGCTGTTCGCTGAAGGCTTCAAGAACGAAGTCCAGGTCACGGTCACCGTGCTGTCCTACGACCAGGAAAACGATCCGGATATCGTCGGCATGGTTGCGGCGTCCGCCGCCCTCGTCATCTCCGGCGCGCCGTTCGCTGGCCCGATCGCGGCTGCCCGCGTCGGCTACAAGGACGGCCAGTACATCATCAACCCGACGGCCGAGCAGATGGAAGGCTTCCAGCTCGACCTCGTCGTCGCCGGCACCACCGAAGGCGTGATGATGGTTGAATCCGAAGCCAAGGAACTGTCGGAAGACGTCATGCTCGGCGCCGTGAAAGCCGGCCACGAGAGCTTCCAGGCTGTCATCGAGGCGATCATCCAGCTCGCCGAGAAAGCCGCCAAGGACCCGTTCGAATTCGAAAGCCCGGATCACTCCGCGCTTCTGAAGTCGATCCAGGACATCGCCGGCGCCGACCTCTCGGCCGCCTACAAGATCAAGGACAAGGGCGAACGCCACGACGCGGTGAACGCTGCGCGCGAGAAGGCCAAGGCCGTCCTCGTGAAGTCCGAAGCCAACCCGACGGGCGCTGATCCGCTGGTGTTCAAGGAACAGTTCAAGGAAGCCGAAGCGAAGGTCGTTCGCGGAGACATCATCCGCACCGGCACGCGCATCGACGGCCGCAAGACCACCGACATTCGCGCCATCGAATCCTTCGTCTCCGTCCTGCCGCGCACGCACGGCTCGGCGCTGTTCACCCGCGGCGAAACGCAGGCTCTCTGCGTCGCCACGCTCGGCACAGCTGAAGACGAGCAGTACATCGACGGCCTCGAAGGCACCAAGAAGGAGAAGTTCCTCCTTCACTACAACTTCCCTCCCTACTCGGTCGGTGAAACCGGTCGTGGTGGCTCCCCGGGCCGCCGCGAAATCGGTCACGGCAAGCTGGCCTGGCGCGCGGTGAAAGCCGTCCTGCCGAAGCCGGAAGACTTCCCCTACACGCTGCGCATCGTGTCCGAGATCACGGAGTCGAACGGCTCCTCCTCGATGGCCACGGTCTGCGGCTCGTCGCTCGCCATGATGGACGCCGGCGTTCCGATCACCCGTCCGGTGTCGGGCATCGCCATGGGCCTCATCAAGGACGCGGAAGGCATCGCCATCCTGTCCGACATCCTGGGTGATGAAGATCACCTCGGCGACATGGACTTCAAGGTTGCCGGCACCGAAGTGGGCGTCACCTCGCTGCAGATGGACCTGAAGATCGACTCGGTCACGTTCGACATCATGAAGACTGCCCTCGCCCAGGCGAATGGCGGCCGTCTGCATATCCTCAACGAGATGAACAAGGCGATGACTGGCGCACGCCACGAAGTCTCCGAGAACGCTCCGAAGATGATCTCGATGAAGATCCCGGTCGACAAGATCCGTGACGTCATCGGCACGGGCGGCAAGGTCATCCGCGAGATCGTCGAAAAGACAGGCGCGAAGATCAACGTCGAGGACGACGGCACGGTGAAGATCGCCGCCGTCGAGAAGGCGAGCCTGGATGCCGCGCAGAAATGGATCATCGGCCTCACCGCCGAGCCGGAAATCGGCATGATCTACGAAGGCAAGGTCGTGAAGGTGATGGAGTTCGGCGCGTTCGTGAACTTCTTCGGCGCGAAGGACGGCCTCGTGCACGTCTCGCAACTCGCCGCTGAACGTGTCGAGTCGCCCTCGGCCATCGTCAAGGAAGGCGACATCGTGAAGGTGAAGCTCCTTGGCTTCGATGACCGGGGTAAAGTGCGCCTCTCGATGAAAGCCGTGAACCAGGAAACCGGCGAAGCCATCGAAGGCGTCACCGATGATGGTCCGTCCGGCGATCGGCCGCCGCGCGGCGATCGTCCGCGTCGCGATGGTGATCGTGGCGGTCGCGGCGGTGGCCGTGGCGGCGACCGCGGCCCGCGCCGCGAACGCACCGATGGACCGAAGGAAGACGCGGAATAACCTCCGCCCTTCTCTAGACCAAACACAGCGGCCGCTCCCGAATGGGGGCGGCCGTTTGCTTTTGTCACTGGCGCGCGGCTAGCATGAGGCCGCGCCGGGAATTTTCTGCATGCAAGCTGTCTATCTCATCATTGCGGTCCTGATGCTCTTCGCCGTCTGGCGCATGTTCCGGACACGGCATGGCGAGTTCAGCGACAAGCCCGATCCCAATTTTGATCCGGCCGAGGGCCAGCCAGAAGCGCGTGAGGCGCTCGCTCTCCTCGGGCAGCAGGACTGGGCGGGACTGACGCGCCTCTACGGCCGCATCTCGCCCAGCGACCGCTACCACCTGATCGAAAGCCTCGCCGAACTGCATCGGACACCGCCACCTGAAGCGCCGGGAGACGCAGACAGCGTCATCCTGACGATCATCGGCGGCATGCTCGTCTTCCATGGCGCCTCAACGCGCGGATCGGGCCCTGCAACATCGGTCCTGAAGGCGAACGCGCCGCGGATGATGGAAAACCTGAAGACGGCGGCCGGGATGCTGAAGGAAGCTGCGGCGCGCAATACGGGCGACAGCACGACGCTCAGCCTGTTGATGCGGCTGGAACTCATCACCACGCGCGACCAGGCTCAGATCAACAACCTTGTCGGCCGCATCCAGGCGACGGGTGAAAACAATATCTATGCGGCCGCCAATCACCTGCTGGCCAACACGTCCAAATGGGGCGGCTCGGCCGACAGGATGTGGCGCGTCGCAAACGAATGGGCGAGCCAGCCGCCCAACGCCGCATGGCTCGCCATCCCTGCCCGCGCTCACGCTGAAGAATGGTGTTTTGCGATGGTGCTGTCGCCGCCGGCCGCGCCCGAGCGCAGCGCGATGATCGACCTGATGCAGGACGAAGGCTTCAAGCGCCACCTTGCGCGGCTGGACGACCTGTTCTGGGCAGCGCTCGATCGCGAGCCCCTGGCCGGCGCCGAGGCGTCGTTCGCGCACAACCACTTCGCGTTCCTGATGCACCAGTTCCGGATCGAAGATCGGGCAAAGCCGCATCTCGAACGGATCGGCGCCTACATCGCGCGCAATCCGTGGGCCCTGATGCCCACCGTCTCGCCCGAGCCCAGCCGCCTGCTGGCTGACCTGCGCAAGCAGTACGGGCTGCCACCGCTGAAGTGATCAGGACGAATGCTTGCCCGTCAGATTGACCGGGAAGCGAACCTCGACCCCGACGCCATTCTCGCGCGTCACCTTCACCTGGCCGCCAAGCTGCTGGGCGAGCCCCGAGATCAGCCGCGTGCCAAGGCCCATGCCACCGGCAGGCGTCTCAGACATGCCAACGCCAGTGTCGGTCACGATCAGCACCGCCTCATTCCCTTCCAGCGGCCGCTCCAGCGCGATCTCGACCTTGCCGGGCCGGCCATCCGGGAAGCCATGCTTGAACGCGTTGGAGACAATCTCGTTAAGTACGAGCCCCAGCGGCAGCGCCTGATCCGGCGTCAGCTGCAGCGGCGCCAACTTCCACGTCAGCACAACGCCCGGCGGCGCCGAATCCCGCAGTCCGGCGAGAACGCGCGCAAGATACGCCTCTGCATCGAGCACGCCGAACTGGTCGCTCTCGTAGATATGCTGGTGCACCGCGCTCATCGCCGCGATGCGCCGTGTGAGGTCTTCCTTCATCGCAGCCGGCGCCTGCTGCAGACGGATCAGCGACATCACCTGCTGGAGGTTATTCTTCACCCGGTGGTGGATTTCCTGGAACAGCACGCGGTTCTGCCCAAGCGCCACTTCCAGCTCGCGCCGATTGCGCTCATGCCGGAGCAGCAGCAGGATCACCCAGCCGCACAACACCACCAGCGCAAGGAACACCGGCGCCGCGACCAGCGCCGTGTAGCCGACCCGCTCCCAGAACGCCTCCTCGGTCGAGTTCAGCGACATGCTGGCCGTCACGATAATCCCGAGATCCTTGAGCTCCGAATAGCCCACGCGCCGCGACAGCTTGTCGAACGGCGAGCTCTCAGCGGTGAACGCCCCGCTTGGCGCGGTCTTCAGGTAGGTGAACAGCGGCTGGTCCGACAGGTTGATCCCTTCGGGCGGCACCGGAAACCGCGTCACCAGCCAGCCATCGGAACGGATGATCGCCACGGTCGACCCCGCGCCCAGGTTCAGTTCGTCCCACACGCCCGACAGCACGTCAGCGGCCATATACGTCGCAACAACACCCGCGAACTTGCCATCCCGTTCGATCCGGCGCGCGATGCCGAAGAAACGCAGCGTGGTGGCGTTGCCCAGCATCCCCGTGATGACCCACGGCTTGCCCGCCTTCAGCGCGTTGAACTCCTCGTCGGTCGAGATGCTCTGGCCACGCCCCCCGCCCCGCTGGATGCTGCGCCCGTCGGCGTCGTAGACGGCAGTCAACGTATTCTCGATGGCGCCCTGCTGCGGGGTAAAGCGCGCCGGATCGGGACCCAGCTGCGCATCGTACATGCGCAGCCGCTCCAGCGTCGATTCCACCGTCAGGCGCACATTCGCGCCCACGATCCGCACCGCCGAGGTGACCCGGTCATTCGCCGCGCTGTTGACGTCGCGCTCCGACAGCCAGATCAGCAGGATTGCGAAGAGCGGGACAAGAATCGGAATGAGAAAGATGAGGCCGATGGCTGCGCGCACGCCGCCCGGCCGTCCGACCTGAGTGAATCCGCCGAATCCCACCACGTCTCCCGGAGGCCGCCGCAGCCTCGCTTGTCCACGTCACAATCTAGATCGTCCTAGGCCCCGGCAAGGCCGCGCGCATCAGCATAAAGCAGAATCAACCGAACGTGCTTGACCGTCCCGGCCCCGATGCTACCCCGACCAGTACAGCCCGTCCCGGCGCGCAAGGACTTTGAGGGTTAACTTGGGTTCGGACGCCGACGCCGCGAAAACCCCGAGCGACCCCAGCCTTCGCCTGCTGACCCGCGTTGCCGATTTCGTCGAACCCCTCACCCGCTTCGATCGCGGCCATCTCGTGCTTGAGGCCAGCCAGTATCGCGCGATCGAGGTCGCCGCCCGGCAAACCTTTCGTGTCGAGCTCGATTTCCGGCGCACGGAAGGAAACGGCACGCTTCCCGGCGGCGTCGTGTCGACCGCGGACGCCCGCGCCATGGCCGCCGAGGCCGACGCTCAACTGGCCGCCGCCCGCACGGGCGCCCCGGGCAGGCTCGCCGACTGGGCCAGCCGCCACGGCGAAGATCCACGCCTTCGCCCCGCCGTTTCCGACTGCTTTGCCCCACCGCCGGTCATCGGCTTTGTCGAAGCCTGCGCGGCCTGCCGGGGCCGCGGCAAGATCGACTGCAAGACCTGCAGCGCCGCGGGCACGGTCGAATGTCCCACATGCGCGGGCAGCGGTTCGCGCCCCTGCTCGGCGTGCAAGGAAACCGGAACGGAACGCTGCAGCCGCTGCCTTGGTCAGGGCTATGAAATCGTGCACCGCCAGGAAACGGTCTGGGATGCGGCGACCAATACCGGACGCGCACAGAACGTTCCCGAACGGCGCACCTGCGGCGGATGCGGCGGCACGGGCAAAGTCCCCTGCGCGCGATGCGGCGGCGCCCGCCGGGAGACATGTTCGCGATGCGCCGGCCAGCGAACGATCATCTGCGACACCTGCAGGGGCGCCGGCGCGCTGGGGTGCGAGGCGTGCGGAAAAACCGGCAAGCACCACTTCACCAGCCAGCTCACCTGCACGATCACCGAGACGTTCGAATCCTCCCCGCGTTCTGGCGAGCCAGATGTCGCTGCGGTGCTGAAGGCGCTTCCTGCGATTGAACCGGTGCTGGATTACGCCGAGGCGCACCGCACCACGGCTGAGACTGACGCCTCAACCTTCCGGCGCGAAACAGTGGCCACCATTCCCGTGACGTCGATCATCGTCGCCGTGGGATCACGACGCACCAGCGTGCACGGCTTTGGCGCACAGCAGGATATCCGCGACTACGCCAACATTGCGGGCATGCTGCTATCCGACGATCTCGATGCGCTCGAGACGGCGCTTCCGGAAACGAAGCTGGCGCCGCCACGAACAACACCGCGAATGGATGCAGCACTGGCGAGCGCACTTGCGTCAGAGGCGAATGTCGCCATCGCAGAGAACCCGGGGCCGAAGGGCCTCGCTGTCGTACTGAATGACTTTCGCGGCCTGCTGACCGAAGAGCATGTGCGGCGAACATCCGCCGCCATGGCCAAGGCGATCCGCCGCGCCTACTGGGCGGCTATGGTGCGCGGCCCCATCGCGGTTCTCGCACTTCCTTTGCTTGAGTTTCCGGTCGAACTGATGCTCCGCAAGCTCGATGCTTCTGCTCGGTTCTCTGCGATGCTTGGCGTCATGCTCCTAGCGTTCGGCGGCGCCATTGGCGCGCACATGCTGGTGACCCGGAAGCTGGAGCGGACGCTCGCGCCCGGCGGCGCGCCGCGTCTCAGCCGGATGCTGTCGCGACAGGGTCACCTGCGAAACTGGCTGCTGGGCGCCGGCACATTCGTGGTGCTCGCCACACTGGCCGTGGCAGGGCTCGCCAACCTGATCACACCCGCGACACCCTGAACCCTGCTCCCAAACGCAAACCGGGCGGAAGCTTGCGCCCCGCCCGGCTGGCATTGAGAGGTCGGTCAGGTATCCGCCGCAAGGCGGCCGTAACGGTCGTCAGCGCGCAGCAAGAATGCGGGACGAGTCGATGCGGCGGCCAGTGCGGTCGAAATGGATGGCGGCGACGTCCGTGCGGCCGAGTTTCTGCACGAAGGCGTCGACGGCTTGCGCGATGCAGGCGTCTTCCAGATTGCGCACGCCCACGGGGCGGACGCCCGGCGTCGCACAGGCGCGGCGCGCCTCACGCAGGAAAGCGCCGTAGTTCTGCTCTGCGGATTTGGTGCGGTCGTAGTCGAAAGAGATCGTGAACGTTCCCTGGTCCGGACCAGCCGACGCCGGCGAGGCAAACTGCCCCGATGCGGCGACAGCGGCGCAGCCAAGCACGGCGGCGAAGGCAAGTCGTTTGATGGCGATCATTGGGGAGGTATCCGCGTTGTTCGCAGCTCTTGGCGGCTGCGCGTGTCGTGTGGCCTGACTCGATGACAGGCATCTGACGGCGACAATGCGGTTGGATGAAACTATCGCGGCGGAATTGCGCGGATCAGGGCGTAGACGGCGCCATACCTGCGATCCACTCCCGGATCAGCGCCAGCCCTTCCCGGTCCACGACGGTACGGCCAAGTTCAGGCATCAGCACGCCGGGTTCGACCGACTGCAACCGGCTGACGAGAATCGACTCGTCGGGTTTGCCCGGCTCGATGACGAACAGATCATCGCCCGAACCCCGCCCCGCAGCCGTTGGCCGTTTGTGAACGCCCCAGCCAGTCGGATTGGTCTCGTTCCAGGCGAGGAACAAGCCGGAGTTCGAAGCGCCGCCGCCAGCGCGATGGCAATGCGCGCAGTTGATGTCGAGCCAGGCGCGCGCGCGTTCCGCGATGGCCGTGTCGCCAAACGCAGCAGGCGCAGCCGGCGCCGCGTCGGGCGCACCGGAAAGAATCCCCCGCGCCGTCCAGTCCGCGAGTTGGTTGGGGCCGTGCGGGCCGTCGTGATTGAGGCTGCGCGCGGACGGGCCGATCGGCGTGAACTCGCCGTCCTTCGAATGGCAAAGCTTGCACTGGTTTCGGTTCGGCACCGCATAGTCGATCGACAGGGCCTCGCCGTCCGGCGCAATCGTCTCGATCACGTGGCGGCCGCCCACTGGTGCGTAGACCGCCTCGGTCTGCTCGGCGTTCCAGATGTAGGGCCAGGCGGTCCAGCCGGCTTCCTTGCGGATCAGCAGGCGGGTCTCGATGTAGCGCTCGCCCTCCTCCGGCTTTCGCATGTCCGGCGCGAAGGCGAACGTCTTGATCAGGACAGAGCCCACCGGAAAGTCGAACACATCGTCGGCGCTATAGGCTGCCTGCTTGCCGCCCGGCACATAGACCGCGCGATACTTCGAGGCGTAGTCGCTGAACAACGGATTGACGAGGTCGTACGCCACCACACCTTCAGCAAGCTCGCGCCCGCCTGCATCCGCGAAGAAGCCGTAGTCAGACAGCTTCGGCGCAGGATCGTCCGCCAGGATGACGCTGTCGCGCACGCCAGCAGGCTGGCTGCACGCGGCAAGCGTCAGCGCCATGAACGCTGCCAGCCAACCGCCAGGCCGCCAGCCTTTGTTCGTACGTATTGAGACGCCCGCTTTCATGCGGTCACCCTAGCAGACAACCTCGACGTTCTGGAACGCGGTGCAGCGTCTCAGCCAGCGGCCGCGCTGGCTGCGGGCTTGTCATGCTCCAGCACCACAGCAGCCGGCTCCTCAATCTGTGCGTCGGGCTGACGCGTCATCGACGGATTGGCCTTCGTCAGGTCCGGCGGCGTCGTGCCAAGGCCGAGGCTGATGAACCCGACTTCCGGCTTCTCGCGGACGACGATGCGAACGTCCTCCGTCTTGCCGCCATAGCCGGTGACGCCATCCCAGACGATGGCCGGGAGGCTGCCGCCAAGGGCCGGAGCCAGCGGCGAAAGCCGGCCCTGCGGATCGTTGCCTCCGGCGCCATAGGTGTTGTCGCGGATCACGAAGTCGCGCGGCAACGGGTTGTAGTTCGCGTCGTCGAAGGACTCGGAATAGGCGACCACCATCACATGCGCCGTCTTGTTCTTGTCGAACGTGTTGCCGAACACGTGGACATTGCGGTTCGCCATCAGCAGCACGCCCGTTCCCGTCGGCACGCCGGCGACAATGTTGCCCGGAGGCGCGAAGTTCTGCGTGTCGTTCTCGACGATCTGGTTATTGAAGATGCGCGTCGAGTGGCCGCCCATGATCTTCAGGTTGGGCAGGTCGAACACCAGGATGCCGCCGGCATTCTTGGTGGCGACGTTGTCGTGAACGTCAGCGTTCATCGAGTTCTCGATCTCGATGCCGGCGACGTTGTACTCGGCGCGGCTGTTGCGCACGATGATGTTCTTCGATTGGCCGACATAGATGCCCGCGTCGGACGCACCCGAAACGGTCACGCCGTCGACCAGCACGTTCTCGGATTCGACCGGATAGACCCCATAGGCCCCGTTGGTCGGAAGTGGACCCCCAGTCCAGATCACCTTCAGGTCCTTGTAGGTGATATTGTCGGCACCCTTGGATTTGATGCCGTCACCCTTGGTGTCCTGCATCGTGAAACCGGTCAGCGTGACGCCGTCCGAAGTCACCAGCAGGCCCTCGCCCGCGCCCTTCTGTTCCTTGAAGGAGATGATGGTCTTGTCGATGCCCGCGCCGCGGAAGGTTACATTGTCGACATCGAGCGAGAGGCCCTCGGTGAAGTTGAACGTGCCCTCGGCCAGCTCGATCACATCGCCCGCCTTGGCGTCCTGCAGGCGCGTCTGCAACTGGGTGTAGGCCTCAGCTCCAGGCGCAATTGGCGCCGGTTTTCCGGGGTCGCAGGCCGCTGCAAGCGCCAGAACTGAAACAGCCGCGATGAGTGCGCGCATGGGATCCTCCCGAGAACCATTGTTTGGCAGGGACTCTCTGTGGTGTGCTGGCAGTGTCAAGTTGCCCGAACGTCATCCCGAAAAGGTCGCGGCCGCCTCCTGGGGGAAGAAGCGGCCGCGGGGTGGGACCCGCCCAATCGCTGAGCCGGTCTCGGGGGACTTGTGAACCCGCTACTGGGTGAGGGCCCAGAGCACGAGGCCGGTGGCGGCCGCGATCAGCAGGATCTCGCCCGTGTCGTTGTCACGGTAGTAGTGATGGCCGTGACGGGGCGGCGGCAAGCGATAGCGGTTGTAGTCCTGGATAACCACGAAGCTGTTGTGCTGCGGGCGGTACGAGAAGTAGTCGCCCCGGCTCCAGTAGTGGTGGTTGCCACGATCGTCGCGCCAGCCGCGGCGATCATCGCGACGGCGATCATCCCGGTGGCCATCGCGGTATCCGTCGCGATAGTCGCGGTCGTTCCAGTCGCGATCGCGACCGCGATCATGATCACGGCCGTGGCCACGGCCACGCTGGTCGGCAAAGGCGGGCGCAACCGCAGTGACTGCAATCAGGCCAGCCATCAGAGAAGAAGCAATGAGACGCATGGAGCACTCCTTTCAGTCTCGAGGGTCCATAAGAACGCTTGGCGCATGAACAGACGTAGACTCGTTTGTTCATATACGACGCCGGAAAGCCGTTCATCTTAAACGACTTTGGATTCAGTGTCGTAGCGTGGAACTTGGATGAGATTTTCTGCAGTTGCCGCACACGCGAAGCGCGGAGGCGCGTTCAGGAACCACCCCCCAGGGCCCGATCAGGCCGCCGTGCGGTTCTCGCAGACCGTTGCGGCGGACTCGATCCAGGCTTTCACGCGCTCACGCGCCGGTAGCTTGCCATCGCGCAGAAGCCGCTCGCCCTCGTTCGATGTCGCGAAAAGCTCGATGGCATCCATCAGCGAGTCGAGATCGGTTCCCGCGAGATCATCGACGCTGTAGATGCCGGCACCGACGAGGATCTGCGCATTCGTGCCGTTAAGATCGGGAACCGAGCAGGCCAGCAGGGCCTGAGCCTGCCAGTCCTTGATCACGCCGGCATTGATGTGGCTGGCCTTGATGCGCTGGGCGGCGTCTTCGGGCGTGAGCGACAGGAGATCGCCCACGGTGTTGACGCCGATGATGCTGAGCCGGCTGGCCGTCTTGGGGCCGATGGATGGCGCATCCACGATGGCGGCCTCGCGCGACAGGCGGACTCGCGGCCCGGCGGGCGCGTCCACCGGAGCGGCGGGTTTTGCCGGGGCCACGGTCTTCGGCTCAGGGGTTTCGCCGGCTTTGGCGACCTTCGTAGGCTTCGCCACTTTCGCGGGCTTCTCGATCTTGGCAGGCTTTTCAGCCTTCACCGCTTTGACCTTGCCCACGGCGCGCGGCTCGGCGCCCTGCCCGGTCTTCGTGCCGGTCTCGCGCGGCCACTGGCAGTCCAGCGTCGACAGCGACACCTTGAGGACTTCCTCGGCGAACAGCTTGCGGACGATCTTGTCATCATCGCCAAGTGTCTCGCGAACCTTGCCCGTCTTGCGGAATTCTTGGTGCTGTTCGGCGATCAGGTCCATTTCGGCGACAGCAGCGACGCGCTTGGAAATCGCGCGCACGGGCGTGTTGGCGACGATGCCGATGGTGTCGAGCACGAGGCTCACCTGCGGCGCTTCGGCTTTCGATTCAGCAATCGCGCGGTCGAGAATGCGTGACAACATGACGGACGCGTACCCCAGCAGGGCCGCCACCACGTCCTTGATTTCCTGGTCGAGACCTTCGACCGGGCGCTTCACGCCGACTTCGAAATCATAATGATCGATCAGCGTCTCGTAGTGCTTGTTGGAGATTAGCGCGCCCGACTTCACCATGCGCTCGAGCCAGTCGTCGCCCTCCAGCATGGGCACGTCGGGGAAACCCATCTCTTCCGTCAGGAGCTGCAGCAGTTCCGGGAAGGCCTTGGACAGCGACCACTCGACCGCGCGATGGATCGTGCCTTCTTCTTCCGTCTGGTGCGTATGGAAGGGCTGCACAGGATCGACCACATAGTGGCTCATCACGCCTGCGCAGTATGCGGCGTGCTTCCAGTCCTGCTGTTCGAGCGCGCGCACCGTTCGGCGATACCATTCGCGCGCAGCCTGCGGAGCGCCACCCCAATCGCCATCGCGCACGTGGAGCACGTGGTTCTTGAAATCCTTGAACACTTCGTCGGGCGCCTTCGCGCCTTCCAGATAGGCATCGCGATTCTTGAGGAAGACGTTGCGCCAGCCTTCGGCGTTGTCGTCCTTCAGGTGATCGAGCGCCAGCACGGCCAGCCGGTGATGGTTGCTGCGGCAGACCGAATCCAGAACCAGCCGGTAGCAGACCGACATAGCGCTCTCCATGCGAAGTGTGCGGGAGAGTCGAGGTTATTTGGGTTAGCGGGAGGTTAAGGCCCGCCATTCGACCTTGAGACTGGCCGCTTTTCTATCGGCCAAAGAGCGGAATGTTCGCCGCCTTCATTTCCTCGGCGTCGATCCCGCCATCGCCATCCTTGTCGAGTTCGGCAAAACGCGGCTTCAGCAGCGGCGTGAAGCGTCCACGGATTTCGGCAACCTGGATCCTGTCGTCCAGACTGTCGTCCAGCATGCCCATGACGCGCATTGCGCGCATCTGCTTGGTGGCGTCGGCCTCCTGCCCCACTCGCTCGTCGGTCCATTCATAGTAGATCGACGTGTAGTGCATTTCCTCCCACGACTGGTCGCCCCAAATGACCTTCTCGTCCGGCGCGGGGTTGGACGCGTTGCGCACCGAGTTGTCGTAGAAATACGTTGCCACCAGCTTCGCGCCGGCGGGCACGACAATCGGCTCGACGAAATCGTAGGTGCGCTGCCAGTTGAAATCATAGCGCGGCAGGTTGATCAGCTCCTGCTTCGTGCCATCGGGCAGGATCATGTCCAGACGCCCGGCCTGCCCGCGATAGTGCGTATGCAGGAAGACGGAGTATAGCTTCGCCTCCTTCGGGAAGGTGAGGTAGGCGATTTCCTTGTGCTTGTCGGTGTTGGGCGGCAGCTCGATGAAATTGTCCGCGATCACCGTGTGCCGCATGATGCGCTCGGGCATCTCGCCTTCCGGATAGAAGTAGAGCGCCATCTTCGAACTATCGACGGCTTCCTTGCCATAGGGCGTGTAGTGCATCTGGAAGCCCATGTGCCCGCCGGGCGGCAGGAAGATGCCCATGCCTTGCGGCACCTGGAAGGATTCCCCGCCCACAGCGTACTCACCATAGTTGGCTTCCCACTGGCTCGCCGAAGCAGGGCCAGCGAGCGGCACGCCGGGGATATAGCCCGCGAGAATATGGTGCACGCCGCGACGATCGCCCGGCATCAGCGTCGCCGCCTTGACCCACCTGCCTTCCGCCAGCGGGTTGGCCGCCGTGGGATACTGATACTGGATCTCGCCTGAAGGCGGCAGCGCGAAGGAGGGAATGTCCATCACCAGATCCGGCTTGCCCAGCGGCCATTCCGGCGCCGTGTGCTTCACCGCCGCCAGCGGATCTGCGCCCTCGCCGCGCGGCGCGCCCGCCTCAATCCAGTGGACCAGCATGCGCACCTGATCACCCGTCAGGCTGGCGTCATGCTTGAACTTGCCGATCAGCGGATCGGGATGCCAGGGCGGCATAGTGTCGGTGCGCAAGGACTCCCGGATCATCGGGGCGAACTGCTTCACGATGGCGTACTCGCTCATCGCAAAGGGGCCTATGCCGCCTTCCTGATGGCAGGTCACGCACTTTGCTTCGAGCACCGGCGCGATGTCTTTCGCGTAAGAAATCCTTGCATGCTGCGCGCGCTGTCCGCGCTGTGGGAATGCGATGGACGTGCCGCTTCCGGCGACATCAGCGTTCGCGACAGGGCGCCCAGCTTCGATATCGGCAAGCGCCGCCGCCAGCGGTTCACCAGCCGGCCCATGATAGAGGACCCTGAGCATGCGCGGCTCGAGCACGAACACTTCGCCAGCATAGGTGACGCCCAACTGCTCGCCTGCAAGCTGGAGATCATCGTCCATGACGGGGATGGTATAGCCCTGCGCTGCGGCTTCGGCTGCGATCTCGGGACGCGTATCGGCAATGCTGGAATTCAGCATCAGGAATTCGACGTCGGCATGCTGCTGGTGCAACGCCTCAAGCGACTTCGCCGCCACGCGTGAGTCGGCATCGCCATTCACCTGCGTCATCAACACGATGGCCTTCACGTCCGTGAGACGGCGAAGGCTCTGCGCAAAGCCAGTGTGATCGACCAGCCGGAAATCATCGACGCGCGTAGGGATCTCGACCGAAACCGGTTCGCGCTCTGCCGCCGCCTGATCCGCCAGGATGAAGGCTGAAGACGCAACCAGTGCGAGCGCCGCCGCCGCCAGTAAACCAGCCCGCATCTCATTCTCCTGCGTACCCTGCAGCATCAGAAACACGGATTACACTTGCTGCGCAACGCGCACGCGGCCATCGACTGAAATGTGAACGACAGCCTCACCTAGCGTCACATGCCGGTTCGATCCCCATCACTGGCGACACATCCCAAGCCGGGCTAGCGTCGAGGCATCGGGAGACGAATTCATGCGCAACTTCATGCGGTTTGCGTCAGGCGCTGGCCTTGCCGTGTTCGTGCTGACCGGATGCGCGACCCCACCCGAGCCCGCTGATCCCGGCCCATTCAGCTATGACGATCAGGCGCTCGCCGTGAAAACGATGTTCGCCGCCCAGCAGGACGGCGCCATCGCGCAGTCTTTCGTCGGACTGCGCGCCAAGGATGGCGTGCAGTCCGGCCTGTTTCCCATCCGCGCCAGCGGGGTCTCCACCGAGCCGATGCGAACGGCCGCCGAAACGTTTCTTGTGACGCTGACGACGGCGCAGAAGCTGCGTACCCAGTTCGGGATTCGCGACAGCGAATGGCGCCGCTGGTTCAACATCGACAACGGCATTTATACGCGCCAGGGAATCAGCCTGAAGGAGATGACGCCGGACCAGCGAGCGGCTGCATTTGGCCTGATGCGCGCTTCGCTGAGCGCGCGCGGATTCGAATTGACCGAGTCCATCCGCAAGACGGACCAGACGCTGAAGGAGCTGAACGACAACGCGGAGTGGCTGGACGAGGAGCTCTACTATTTCACCATGATGGGCGCCCCCTCGCCGACCGAGCCCTGGGGCTGGCAGCTCGATGGCCATCACCTGGTCATCAACTACTTCGTCCTCGGCGATCAGGTCGTGATGACGCCGACCTTCCTCGGCGCCGAGCCTGCGATTGCGAAGACCGGAAAGTATGCCGGCAACTCCGTGCTGCAGGAGGAGCAGGATCGGGGCCTCGCGCTGATGACATCGCTCGACGCAGGCCAGCGGGCATTCGCAACGCTCGATGCCCGCAAGCCCGGCGACAACATGAAGGCTGCCGCCAATCAGGATAATCTGGTGCTCGATTATGCGGGCGTGCCAGCCAACACATTCTCGCAGGCGCAGAAGGACGACCTTCTCGCCCTCATCGCGCTCTACGTGAACAATATGGACGAGGGCCACGCGAAGATCCGCACGGAAGAAGTCGCCGCCCAGATCGAGAACACATGGTTCGCGTGGGTCGGCCCCGTCTCCCCCGATGCCGTGTTCTACTACCGCATCCACAGTCCGGTGGTCCTGATCGAATTCGATCACCAGCGGCCGATTGGAACCCAGATGATCAACGAGCCGGGGAAGCCGACGCGCGACCATATCCACATCATCATCCGCACACCGAACGGGAACGACTACGGCAAGGACCTACTGGGGCAGCACCTAAAGGATCATCCTCACTAGCGTCAGCCCGAACGAACTCGCTGCAACTGCAACTGATAAATTAGCAGCGCGCCTCTGGTGTGGCGGCCTGTCGCACCCATTTGGTGGCAGCGGGCACGCGCCCGCACGGGTTGGGATCAGCCGAAAAGGGGACAGTGCATGCAAGCCTACATTCTTCTCGACCGCTCTGGATCGATGCAGTCGCTTTGGGTGGAAGCGCTTTCCTCCGTCAATTCGTTCGCAAAGGAACTCGCCAACAAGAAAGACGGCCCGGCCGTCGACAGCCACATCACGCTCGCCGTCTTCGACAGCCAGCAAGGCCTGCAGTTCGACGTGCTGCGGCGCAAACAGCCTGCCCTTCACTGGGAGACGGTGACCGACAAGGAAGCCTCTCCGCGCGGCATGACGCCGTTGCTCGACGCCATGGTGCGGATCATTTCGCTCGCGGAGTCGGACAATCCCGACAAGGCCGTGATCGTCGTGATGACCGATGGCGAGGAAAACGCCTCGCAGGAAGTGAAGCGCGAGGGCGTCAAGGTCGCGCTTGATCGTGCGAAGGCGAAGGGCTGGGAAGTCGTTTTCCTCGGCGCGAACTTCGACAACATCTCGGACGCGTCGTCCGTCGGCGTACAGGGCGGTCAACAGATGGCCATGTCTGCCGGCACGATGGACAAGTCGCTGGCGAGCCTGGCGCGGAAATCCCGCTTCTATGCCGCCGAGTCCGCTCCGATCGAGTTCAACGAGGAAGACCGCAAGGTCGCCAAGGAAGCCAACATCAAGAACAAGTCGTGATGTAGCTTGTATCCGAAATGCAAATGGCGAGCGGGCAACCGCTCGCCATTTGTGTTTGTGGTGTGCTGCGCCTAGTGCCGGAAGTGCCGCATGCCGGTGAAGACCATCGCAAGGTCAGCATCGTCGGCAGCCTTGATGACTTCATCATCGCGCACCGAACCGCCCGGCTGGATCACTGCCGTGGCGCCAGCCTGGGCTGCCTGCAGGAGACCATCGGCAAACGGGAAGAATGCATCCGACGCACAGACTGAGCCAATCGTCTGCGGATCGGCCTGACCGGCCGCATGGGCCGCGTCTTCCGCTTTGCGGCGGGCGATGCGAGCTGAATCGATGCGGCTCATCTGCCCTGCCCCGATGCCGACCGTGGCGCCGTTCTTGGCGTAGATGATGGCGTTCGACTTGGTGTGCTTGCAGACCTTGAAGGCGAACAGCATGTCCGCAATTTCCTGCGGGCTCGGCTGGCGCTTGGTCACCACTTTCAGATCAGCCTGCGTGATGCAGCCAATGTCGCGATCCTGAACCAGCAGGCCGCCGGCAACCGTGCGCACCATCACGCCAGCCTGCGCTGGGTTGGGCACGCCCTCGGTAAGCAGGAGGCGGAGGTTCTTCTTCTTCGCAAAGACCGCCAGCGCCGCCTCGTCCGCGCCGGGCGCGATGACGACTTCTGTGAAGATCTCCGTGATCGCCTCGGCCGTGGGCCCATCGAGCGGCACGTTGACCGCGATGATACCGCCGAAGGCCGAAGTTGAATCGCATGCGAGCGCCCGGCGATAAGCTTCCGTTACAGTCGCGCCCGTGGCGACGCCGCACGGATTAGCGTGTTTGATAATGGCGACGGCGGGCGAGATCTTCGCATCGAACTCGGCGACGAGTTCGTAGGCTGCGTCCGTGTCGTTGATGTTGTTGTAGCTGAGTTCCTTGCCCTGCACCTGGCGCGCTGTCAGCACGCCCGCGCGTTTGTCGGGGCCGGCATAGACTACCGCCTTCTGGTGCGGGTTCTCGCCATAGCGCAGCGTCTGTTGAAGTTTGCCGCCAAACGCGCGCCAGTCGCCAGCGTCTTCGTTCAGTTGCTTCCAGTACCATTCGGAGATCGCGGCATCGTAGGCGGCGGTGCGGGCATACGTCTTCGCTGCAAGACGCCGACGCAGGTTCAGCGTTACGCCGCCCTGTTCGATTTCCGCCAGCGCCGCATCGACATCCGCGCCATCAGTGCAAACCGCGACGAAGTCTGCGTTCTTGGAGGCGGCACGCAGCATGGCCGGGCCGCCGATGTCGATGTTCTCGATGCAGTCGTCGAAGCCGGCGCCGGCCTGAACGGTTGCTTCGAACGGATAGAGGTTGATCCAGACGAGATCGATCGGCTCGATGCCGTGGTCGGTTGCGTCCTTTGTGTGCGTGGCGAGGTCGCGCCGATAAAGCAGTCCGCCATGCACCTTCGGATGCAGCGTCTTCACGCGGCCATCCATCATCTCTGGAAAGCCGGTGAGATCCGACACGTCGCGAACCTTGAGGCCGGCTTCCTTCAGCGCCTTCGATGTGCCGCCAGTCGAGACCAGATCAACGCCTGCCGCCGCCAGCTTCCGCGCGCGTTCGACCAGCCCGGTCTTGTCCGAGACGGAGATCAGCGCGCGCTTCACGGCGACGCGATCCGGCACATTCTTCGGGGCGGCTTTGGGGGGCGACATGAGGCGGCTCCAGCGCTGGCTGGGGCCCGATAGCATCATCGCGCGAGTCTTAAAACCTTCATCCTTGCCGCATCAGGCAATGACCTAGCGGCTCATCTCGAAGACCTGCCAGTCGAGCTGTGCGCCGAACGATTCCCACGCATTCTCAAGACCGGTCGCCTCGATAATGCTCCACAGACGGCGCAGCTTTGGCGGCTCTCCAGCAACCAGGAAAATCGCCGCGCTCCGGTCAATCGACAGATCGCTGGCTTCGAGCTCAACACCGCTGGCGGCTATCGCCTCAAGCGTACGTTTTATGAGGGCGTCCTGGCGATCGCTGTCGCAGTGTGATTCGCCGGTGAAGGTGAGCAAACGCATTTCCATAAGAAAGAGATGGCATGCGCCGGCGAACTATCAATACCCTGCGGCCAACCCGCGTCAGTGCACGTTCATGGCGGGTTCACCCCACGGGTCTTCCGTGAAGATCTCCGGCGCCAGCGCCTTCATCATGGAAAGCGACGCCTGCGGATCGCGGCGCGCGGCGTAGGAGACGATGGCGTCCAGCCTTGCCTGCACTTCGGCGATGGGCGGCGATCCGCTGCTTGCGACTTCCAGCACGCCATCGACCACCGTATCGCGCACCTGCTCGCGATCGTAGAATACCGTCTCGGTGAGCTTCTCGCCCGGGCGCGGCCCGGTGACACGCACGAGGATGTCCTGTCCGGGCGTGAGCCCCTTAAGACGGATCATCTTCTCGGCGAGTTCCGCGATGCGCACCGGTTCGCCCATGTCGAGCACGTAGAGCGCAGCATCGGTCGAGTCCGAACGCGCGGACATCGCGGCGGCCTGGAGGACCAGCGCCGAGGCCTCTTCCACGCTCATGAAGTAGCGCGTCATGTCGGGGTGGGTCACCGTGACGGGGCCGCCCTCGGCGATCTGGCGCTCGAACAGCGGCGCAACGGAGCCCTTCGAGCCCAGCACGTTGCCAAAGCGGACGAGCGAGAAGCGCGTCTGCGGCGCGGTCGGCGCGAAGGCCTGGATGAAGAGTTCGGCCGCGCGCTTGGTCGCGCCCATCACGTTGGTGGGGTTCACGGCCTTGTCGGTGGAGATGAAGGTGAAGGCCTTCACGTCGAGGGCGGCTGCAATCGTCGCGCAGCGCCGCGCGCCCAGCACATTCGTGAGGATCGCCTCGTTGGGATTGAGCTCCATCAGCGGCACATGCTTCAGCGCGGCTGCGTGGATCACCACGTCCGGGGCAGCCTCGCGCATCGCCTGCTCAAGCCGCACTTCGTCGCGAACGTCGCCGATCACCATGCGGCGCACCACGTTGGGATAGGCGCGGGAGAGTTCCTGGTCGATCTCGAAGACGTTGAATTCGGATGAGTCGAAAATGGTCAGTTCGGACGGGCCAAGCGCGGCGCACTGGCGCGCAAGCTCGCCGCCGATCGTGCCGCCGCCGCCCGTGATGAACACGCGCGCGCCAGAGACCAGTTCGGCCACAGGCGCCATGTCCAGCCGGCGTTCGGGTCGCGCCAGCAGGTCAGCCGGGCGGATCGGCTCCAGCATCGCCTTCGTGCCGATGCGCAGCAGCGTCGCCTTGCGGGCCGATGCGACGGCCAGCGCCGCCTCCATCGTGCGGCGATCTTCCGGCGGCGCAGCGATTGCGATCCACGGCAGCTCCCCGAAGCGGGCCGTGTAGTGATCCAGAAGGGTTGCCAGATTGTCGATGCCGCCCATGACCTGGACGCCTTCGATGTCGCGCCCGAAATGCTGGCCCGATGTTTCAACGATGCCGATGGCGCGGATCGGCGGCCCGGACGGCGCCTTGCGCGCGGCGTGAAGCGCCGCGGCCACGTGGCCTGCGGGGCCAACAACCAGCGCGCGCGGCGCATAGGGAGGCTCGCGGCGAAGGATGGCGATCAGGTCGCCCGTCGCACGTCCGCGCGCCCACAGGCGCACGATCATCAGCATGCCAAGCCAGATCGGGATCTGGAGATAGATGCTGGAAAGCGGGAATTCCTGCAGAGTCGTCGCCAGGATCAGGATCGGCAGCGACATCAGGTGAGTCAGCACGATCGCCTGGAAGATGCGCACCACGTCGCGAAGCGATGTGTGGCGCCAGACCTGACGGTGAACACCGCGCAGCCACATCGAGAATGCAGCAGCGACGCCGAAAGCGACGGCGACGAAGAAATCAAGCCATGACGGAGAACCACGCCCCGCGAAGGTGTAGACGATCTGCGGCGCCAGATACATCGCCACGACGCCGGTCACGACGTCGTAACCGAAACACATGGCCTTCGCTTCGATAGCCGCCCTGCGAGCGGAAATCTCTACGCTGCTCACACACTCTCCCCCTGGACTCCAGGCTCGATTCTGGAGAGCGCCCACCGGACCCGGTTGGGCGCCTGAGAACCATCTGCCCCAGGATCGGCGATTCCCCTGATCACCAGCTGCTGTGACTTACGCACAGTCTCGCTTCCCCAGTAACGCGAATCCTCGACGGAAAGCAAAGCCTCACTTCGGAAACGCCAGACGCGTTGTCGGCGGCCCAGACCTAGGAATACCGTCCTATCGTCCGGTCCGTTCAGCAATTGCACGTCCGGATGCAGGTGAAATCTGATCTCGTAGGGCACGGGACCCCTGAGCACCCCCTGTGGCGCCTCGGACATAGGACGCGAAAGACTGTCCTCGCCGGTGATCCTCGCGCCGTTCATAGCGACATAGAGGCGGCGGCGGTAGATTACTCCATGGCGCACCCGCCATCCAGCGTGCTGGCCTTCGAGAAGGAATTGCTCGCCCTCCTCCATCCTGCGGACCGCCAGCTGGGCAGGACCTTCCGGAGCACGAACGCCGGTCGCGGGATCAAGCGTGAAGACCGCCGAATCCTCGCCCGTGACGCAAAGGACCGAATGCGCCGCCGTGCGGCGGGCAGCATCCCGCAGCAGTGGCTCGATCTCCGCATTGGCGCCGCAGGAGGTGATGATGCGCTCGGGCCCATCGTCGATCGTGATGGCGAGCGCGCCGGCATGTGCGCGGGCGCCGTGCGGCCGTTCGGGATTCCCTCCGGCGTCTACATAGACGGTGAGCTCTTCGGCCTGGATGCGCTGGTAGGCGGAGAGGCGCGCGAAAGCGAACTTCGAATTGACGGCGCCGTGCGGCCGCAACGCGGCCTTGGCCAGGCCGTCGCCGGCGTCCCCGCCGCCGTTTGCGGGAAGCACGCCGCCGTCCGCCGTGTGGAAGAAGCTCAGCATCGCCGCCATGCGCGGCTGTAGCCGGGTGAGGAAAGCGGGCGCGCTCATGCCGAGGCGCAGCAGCAGGTCCTCGACGGCCTGTATGTCCAGCAGGGCATGAGCGAGCTGTTCAGGGCTGCGGCTCACATGGCCGCCATCAGGAAGGATCTGCGCGGCGCACTCCGCTTCGAGCAAAGCCAGACCCACATCCATCGCCTTGCGGCCATCTTCGGTTGCAGCGCCCGCAAGCGAGAGCGCGACCGCGACGCGGAAACGCGAGACAGGATCAGTCTCGTCCGGCGCGGAGAACTGCAGGTGCCGTATCTGGCGGCCGAGCGTTTCGAGCAGGTGCGCCCGATCCTCGCCCTCCATGCGCGAGAATAGCCACGGCCCCGCCGACAGGAAATTGATGACTCGGTCGGCCGTGATGCTGAGCCGCCAGGCGAAGTCTTCCCACTTGCCGTAGGCCTCGACCCAGGCCGCCACCAGCGCACAGGCGCGCGTCTCGCCCTCGACGCCCATGGCGGCAAGATCGCGCAGCCAGTGGAAACGATGGATGCGGTCGGCGAAGTGGAGTGAAGGAAAGTCCGGCCCCCACGGCGAGTGCCCCGGCGGCGTCTCGATACTCGCGTGGCCGAATTTCCACCGGCCCTGAAGGATCGCCTCGCCGCGCGCGCGGTTCACCGGATGGTTGTCAGTCGGCAGCGCGGTTACCCCCGAAGGCCCCGGCCCAGAAATGCGGAGGCGATGCACGGGCGAGACATTGATCGGTGCACCCGACTTGCCGGTCAGCTCGGCCCACTGGGCGCGATCGGCTTCGGCTGCATCGCCAGATGATGGGGGCCCCGACGGCGCCATGGCCACCTGCCCTATCCGCCAGCGCGAAGCGCTGCGATGGCGTCGGCATAGCCCGCACGGCCACGGCCGAACACCGCAGAACCGGCGACCAGCGCATTGGCGCCTGCCGAGATCACCGCGCCTGCATTCGCCGGCACGACGCCGCCATCCACCTCAAGGATCGTGGCAAGCCCGGCACGGTCGATCTTCTTGCGGATCGCCTCGATCTTTCGCAGCTGGCTCTCGATGAACTTCTGGCCGCCGAAGCCCGGGTTGACGCTCATCACCAGGACGAGGTCGAGCTCTTCGAGAACCGGATCGAGCACATCGGCGGGTGTCGAAGGATTGAGCGCCGCGCCGGTCTTCTTCCCCAGCTTGCGGATCACCTGCAGCGTGCGGTGGAAGTGCGGGCCCGCTTCGGGGTGGGCCGTGATGATATCGGCGCCGGCAGCCGCGAAGGCTTCGAGATAGGGATCGACTGGCGAGATCATCAGGTGGACGTCGAAGGGCTTCTTCGTGTGCGGGCGCAGCTTCTCGATGACGGCGGGACCGATGGAGATGTTAGGAACGAAATGACCGTCCATCACGTCGACATGGATCATGTCCGCGCCGGCCGCATCGACAGCCCGGATTTCCTCACCCAGCGCCGCAAAATCGGCAGCCAGAATTGATGGCGATATCAGCACATTCGACATGAGGCCCGGCCTAGCAGTGCGCTAGGGGCGGTGCAACCTTGGCGGGATGAACGCAGGCCAGTTCCGGCAGCTGGCGGCCGGGGAAGGCTCAGGTGTAGCCGATCGAGGCGTTCTGGGGGATGACGCGTGCGCGCTGGCCATACTCGATCACGACGGGGGTGCCCGCCTGAATCTCGTAGGCGTTCGGTTGCGAGACCGAGACCAATTCCCCGGTGCGCAGCTTGATGGTGTAGGCAAAGCCGGTTTCGGCCGCTGCGGCGTCGACCGGGCGAACGGCGACGACATGGCCTTCTTCAACGCGCGTGACCGCACCAATGGCGGCGCTGTCATAGCTGTTGACGCCAAGGCCGCTGGCGCATCCGGCAAGCACAGTCGCAAGCACGACGAAGGCCGCCGCGAAAGCCTTCTGGGGCTTCGCCAGCAGTGGCGCTTTCAGCGTCTCGACGAACTGAGGCTCCGACCGGGCCATCCTGTAGTCTCCGAATGCGGCGTGTCCTGCCGCCCTTGTGGTACCGTTGTACGCTATCCGTCTGAACCGCCGCTGAACTCCTGCTGGTGAATCCCGAGCAATTGCGTGGCGGGATTGTGTCAGGAGCTGAAAACGGTGTGCTTTTCGCGTATCCTAGGAATGGGAACCGCGTCAGATGCGTTCAAGCCGCGCGACAAAAAACACATCACACTGTGTCTGTGGCGCACCTGCCGCAGAGGCGGCGGGAGCAGTGAGCAGGTCACCCTCGGGCGTTAACGAATGATCAAACCCCGGCGCCTCGCCCGCGCCGAACGGACGCCGCTTCCAGGCGCCGCTGGCGATCGCCGCTTCGACGACCTCGCGGCCCTCCTCCGGGGATGGGGTGCATACGGAGTAAACCAGCGTGCCGCCCGGTTTCAGCATCTCGGAGGCAGCGTCGACCATCGCCCGCTGGACCATCGGGTAGCGTGCGAAGTCCTTTGGATCGCGGCGCCAGACGCCCTCCGGATGACGGCGGATGACGCCAAGCGCCGAGCAGGGCGCATCCAGCAACACCGCATCGAGCCGCTCCTGCGGCCGCCACGTGCGGGCGTCGGCCTGCACCAGCTCCACCGAAACCCCGGTGCGCGCAACATTCTCACGCAGCCGCTCTATCCGCTGGGCGGACATCTCGATTGCCGAAAGACGCGCGCCGCGCGCCGCCAGCTGCATCGCCTTGCCTCCCGGTGCTGCGCAAAGATCAGCAACGGCCAAGCCGCGAACATCGCCCAACAGCGCCACCGGAAGGCTCGCGGCTACATCCTGCACCCACCATGCGCCTTCATCGTATCCGGGAAGGTCAACCAGCCCCGCCCCGTCGCCCAAGCGTATCGTGCCATTGGGCAGCAACTCGCCGCCCAGCTTCTCGGCCCAACCAGCCGCATCGTCCGCATCGCGCAGCGTCAGATCGATCGCGGGTTCTTCCAGCTGCAGGCGCGCCATTTCGTGCGCCCGGTCTGCGCCAAGGGCTGACTTCAGCTTCGCCGCCAGCCAGTCGGGCCAGACAGCTTCGGCGGGTGAAGCATCGAACGCGTCCGACTCACGCGCGACGCGGCGCAGCACGGCGTTGATCAGGCCGCCGCCACGGCGCGCAATGTCCCAGTGCGCCGCCGCCTCGACCGTGGCGGAGACGGCCGCATGCCCGGCGACCTTCATCAGCCAGAGCTGGGCGGCGCCAACGCGCAACAGCGCCAGGACCGGCGGCTCGATGTCGGCCAGCGGCCGCTGCACCATGCCGCCAAGCGCCCAGTCGATACGGCCGACGGCTCGCAGGGCGGCGCTCGCAATTGCTCGCGCGAAGCCACGGTCAGGCCCCTCCAGCGAACGGAAAGCAGGGCTTGAGCCCATCGCGGTCTCGAGGTCTTCACCCCGGGCCATCGCGGCCCAGACAAGCTGCGCGGCCGCAAGCCGGCTTTGCCAGCCCGCGGCTTCAGGTCTTGCCCGGTAGTTGGATGCGCGCGCCATCGGACCGGTCCCTTAGAGGACCAGTCCGGTATCGGGAAGCACTATTGACCGAACAGCTTCTGCAGCGCGCCCAGAAAGCCCTCGAACCGGAGCCCGGCGTCGGTGACAGCAAGGGCATAGGCCGTGCCCGTGTCGTGGGCGCGGGGCTGGTGGCGGACTGAGCCGTCGAAGGCCGAAAAATCGCCCGGCCCATAGGTGGCGTGTCCATCCGAGAACTCGCCATGCACGCACAGGGTCAGCTCCTGCCCCTTGTGGGTGTGCCATGGCACCGCCGTGCCAGCCTCAAGTCGGATAATCTCGGCCTTGGCGCCGCCCGCAAATCCGAGATCGAGGCGCTTGATCCCCGGTCCGGAATAGCTCCAGCCGCGCTTGGCCTCCGCCGTCTGGATTGCATCGCGCAGGACGGCCGGCAGGCCGGCAAGCTCGGGATAGGTCATCGCCTTCGCGGCAGGCTTCTGGGCGGGGCCGCGATCAATGGCGGCAAGCGCCATCGCCAGCGCGTCGGGGTTGATCGAGGCAGGCGTCTCAGCTTCGAGCGCGGCGCCAGCGAGCGCCTCGCCTTCCCGCTCGGAAATCCCCCTCATTTCCGTAAGGACATCTAGGAACAGCCCAAGACCAGGCTCCGCCCGTCCCGACGCCAGAGCGGCACGGGTGGCATCGTCCATAAAGGGGGCAGTCGCTACCTTGATCATCTCCGACCCGGCTCTAGTTACATTTGGTCCAAGCTGAATTACGCACGCTCCGGCGAACCGGATCAGTCCCCCTTCATTCATCCCCCAGCCGGGCTTTCATCTTCGCAAAAGCGAGGCGAATGCGCGACTTGACCGTGCCCAGCGGCAGGTCGAGCTTGCCGGCGATCTCGGAATGGGAAAGGCCCTCGTAGAAGGCAAGCCTGAGCAGGTTCACCTGTTCCTCCGGCAAGTCCTTCATCGCCGCCCGCACGCGAACCTCCGTTTCCATGCTCTCGATGCGGGCATCGGGCGCCTCGACGCCGGCAGGCAGGAGCATCGTCTCTTCGGGGTCGAGATCGGGCCGCTTGGCCCGGCGGAAGACGTCGATCCGGCGGTTGCGCGCAACGCGGAATATCCAGGTGGAGACGGAGGCCTGGTTGCGGTCGAACAGGGCGGCCTTGCGCCAGACAGTCACCATGACGTCCTGCGCGATCTCCTCGGCCTGCGCGCTGTCGGCGCCCAGCCGCATAAGGTAGGATTTCACGCGCGGGGCATAATAGGCGAACAGTTCGGAATAAGCGGCGCGATCCTGGCGCTCCGCCACCATGGCAAGCAGATCGGCGAAGCGCCGTCTTTCCGCCTCTCCCAGCATTTCGCCGGGCGGCCGTGGCGTGTTGCCTGAAGCCATTCGGTCTTGTCGTATCATTCTGCTGCGCGCCCGCGCAGGCCTGCGCGGCGAGAACTTTTATGCACGGCGCGGGCTTTCGGTGAAGCCTTCACCCCTGCTCTTCTATGCCGCCGAAGGTCGCGCCATCACCTTCCTCATCCACAATGACCACGAGCGGGTTGTGGGGATCGGCGTGTTCCGCGCCCTGCTGGTCGGGTCCAAAGAGGTCGAGCTGGTTGGGGTCGGGCGAGCGTTTGCGCTTCTTCTGGGCCATGCCGCGCTTCTTGAAGTAGAGGTCGTCGGTGTGGTCCTCGGCAGGTTCCGCCGGTTCCGGCTTTACCTTTGCCTTGCGCGCCTTCGTCTTCACCGCAGTTTCGGGCTTCCAATAGCTGACGGCGATCACCAGCCTGCCCTTGGCGTCCTCGTAAAGCTGGACGAAACCGCGCGACACGCCCGCATCAGCCTTGCCCTGGATTTCCTCGCGCTCGGCGGGTTGAGGCCTAAGCCAGTCCGACACCAGCGTAACCGGCGCCTGCGCCACCTCGCGCGCCTCCGCGATCGTGCGGGCGCCGCGTTCCGAGTCGAGCGCTTCGCGGGCATTGGCGGCAATGGGGTAGTGAAGCGGCATGAGACCTGAGCGTATCAGTCGATGGCGGGTTCAGGGGAAGACGCAGCAGGATTGCCCACACGCATGAGCCGTGCCGCGGCCAGCCGCGCGAACGACAGGGTTACCGCCTTGCGCCGCGCGGCGTTGAGCGGAGCCGGCGAGCACTCGCGCAGGACCGCGCCGCCAAAGCCGTCGCAGACCAGAAGGCCCGCCTCGCCCGGAATGTGATCCTGCGGGAAATCGCAGTCGACGGCGAAATAGAACCGGTCGCAGTAGGGCGCATACTCGGGCCACTTCTGGTCAGTGCGGAAATCCTGGAGGCAGGACTTCACCTCGACGATCACGATCTCGCCCTTTGCGCCCACGGCCATCACATCGGCGCGGCGTCCGTTGGCGAGCGTCACCTCCGTGAGGGAGGCCAGTCCCACCTCCGCAAACATCCGCTGCACGCCACGCACGATCTCGGCGGCCCGTCCGTTCGGTACGGGATCGCCAAAACTGTTCGCGATTAGAGCGACGGTCGACATCTGCGCGCGGGTTCCTGTTAGGTTCTCCTTATCGCGCAGGACGTCGGCGTAGGCAAATCAGTTCGTGAAAGCCTTCTTGAACATGCCGTCCGGCAGGCTCGCGCCACGGCTGGGGTGGATCAGGAAGTAATCCTTCCAGCGGCGCTTGGGATCGATCTGGGTCGATTCGAACATGTGCGAGTTGTCGTCGTTGAGCTGCCACATGCGATAGCCGAGGCTCAGGAAGTAGTCGCGCACCTCTTCGCCCGACGATCCAAAATTGCGCTGCAGCGAGAACGGGTGGATCTCGATCAGGAGGCTCGGCAGGTCGCGCTCGATCGTCTTCTTGCCGCCCTCGATGAAGCGAATCTCTGCGCCCTCGACATCGCAACGAATGAAATCGACGCGCGGGAGCTTCTCTTTCGCCATCAGGCCATCGAGCGACACGACTTCCGTCGGCTGGTCGATGAACTCGGTCCGGTTGCCCGTGGCCAGAACCTCGTCCGAGGCCGAGCCGCCGCGATCCGTCACCACACCGTAGGCGCGGCCGATATGACCCGACGTCTTCTTCGGCACTGACAGGAGCATCGTGCCTTCCTTCGCGCCGATGGCGGCGTTGTGCGGGAAGACGTTCTTCAGTTTGTGCCAGCGCAGCAGGCGCGTCATGATCTTGTAGGAATAGTTCGACGGCTCGTAGACATGGACGACGCCCTCGGGCCCGATGTGCTGCGACATCAGGTAGGAGTGGCGGCCGTCAGATCCGCCGAAGTGCAGGCAGACATCGCCCTTCTTCACCACTTCCTTCATGTAGGGAGCTTCGGGCTCCCATTTCCGGTCCTGCTTGTTGCGCTGGTAGATGCGCATGGTGGTGGTCAGGTTGCGCAGGCCTTCGAACGACATGGACACGGGGGCGAAACTCCAGATGCGAATGGGGGCTAGAAAGCGCTTCGCGCGCGAAAAGGGAAGCCCCAAGCCTGCATTCGCGCGGGCTCTGGCTGTTCCGTCGCGGCCAAAGGCGCATTAAATGAATGACATGAGCACCTCAGAGACGACCCGCGCGCCCTGGGGCCTTGCCCCTTCCCTCGACGACATCGCCCGCATGGCGGCCGAGGCTCTCGAGACCCTTGAGGAGCCATTCCGCACGCACGCCCGGGCCGTGGCCATCAAGGTCGAGGATTTTGCCGACGACGAGACGCTGAAATCCCTTGAAATCGAGAGCCCGTATGAACTCTCGGGCCTGTATTCGGGCGTGGCGATGACGCTGGAGACACCTTCCTTCCCCAGCCATATGCCACCGATGGTCTGGCTCTATCGCCTCGCCATCCTCGATGAATGGGCGGCTGCCGGCGACCTCACGCTTGAGGAACTTGTCGCCCACGTCGTCATCCACGAACTCGGCCACCATTTCGGATGGTCGGACGAGGAGATCGACGCGATCAACGAGGGCGAGGACTGAACCTCACGCCATCCCCGCCCGCTCGAGTTGCTCGACCAAGTCAGGCGGAACCGGCGAGACATAGGCCGACACGCCGAGGCGCTGGCGCACCGTATCTGTCGGCTCGTTCCACACATCGGCCCAGTCGACGCCCAGCAGCTGCGGCGTACCACGACCATGGCGCCACGCGCCCATCGTGATCTCCATCAGCAGCGCGAGACCTTCGGGCCGCCTGATCGCAGCTTTGGCAATGATGAAGGCGAGGAACTGCGCCGAATAGTTGTGCCCGAACTGCGAAAGCTGGAACGCCGATATGCCGACCTCGTGCAGCGCTGTCGTGTGATAGCCGCCGATGATGTGCCAGAGGTCATGGCACTGCAGGATGCGGACATTGAGATAGTCGAGCGGCGGCGGAAGTTTCGACAGACCGAGCGCATCGCGATCAAGCACTTCGAGATCGAAATTGTTGTCGATGATCTGGCGATGGAATTCGTTGCCCAGTGATCCTTCCGGACACGCTGCCAGCTGATCCATGGTGAAACGCTCAGGCCAGCCCTGCGCCACGGCCGCCGGAACGCCGGGATAGGCAAGGCTCGCCTTGCCCGCGCGCGCCTTGAAACCTTCGTCGACATGATCGCCCAGCGCCGCGGTGCGTAGCGTGAATGTGCCCGCGTCGGTCTTCACCATGTCATCAATGAAATCCCAGAACGGCCGCCACAGCGCAGGCGAGGCCGTGCCCGTGCCGCGTGTGAGATCAACCTGCGGCGCATCATCGCCAAACCAGCCAGCGGCGGCGGCGTCATAGACGTCGATGATCAGTGCGGGTTCGACAAATCCCGCCCGCGTCAACAGCGCTGCGAGATCGGCGGCGGCCTGCATGTCGCCCTGCTTGGCAGCACGTGCGAGCGCGGCAGGATCGCCCCTTCCCGACTGCACGATGGACTCGAAGCGTTGCGTGACGGCGATCTCGGGCATGGCGTTCTCCAGGGCCGGATGGCGAACGGTAAGCGCGCTCACGGCGCCGCTCAAGTTCACGCTAGGGCAGAGCCGAGGCTAGCTTCCGAGTTTCGCAACCAGGTCTTCCACCCACTGCGACACGACCTCGGATGCCGGCCCATAGCGCCCTTCCCTGAAGCCGCGCGCATTCGCGGAGGGTTCGAGATTGAGCTCGACAGTATGGGCGCCCGCCATGTCCGCCTCCATCACGAAACCGGCGGCAGGATAGACCTCGCCCGATGTTCCGATCGAGACGAACAAGTCGCACGCCGATAGCCGCTCATAGATCGCGTCCATCCCGTAGGGCATCTCCCCGAACCACACGACGTCCGGCCGCAACGCGCCGACACGCCCGCAGCGCCAGCATTCGGTCGCGGCATCGAGATCGCCCTCCCACGCGCCGGCCACGCCGCACGCGTCGCATTTCACCCGCGCAAGCTCGCCATGCATGTGGAGGAGGTTTGTCGAGCCAGCCTTCTCATGGAGATTGTCGACGTTCTGAGTCACGAGCAGCAGCTCGCCCCCCGCCGCGGCGACAGCTTTCTCCAGGCGCGCGAGCGCAAGGTGGGCGGGATTGGGCGCCGCATCGCCAAGAGCGCGCCGGCGCGCATTGTAGAAATCATGCACCAGCACAGGATTGCGGGCGAAGCCCTCGGGCGTGGCGACGTCCTCGATGTCGTACTTGGTCCAGATACCGTCGTTGTCCCGAAACGTTCCCATACCGCTTTCGGCGGAAACGCCGGCGCCAGTCAGGATCACGATGCGCCTGTAATTCATGGATGCTTGCGGGACATGGGGTTGCGCAACCGGCAGGCTGCGCGCGCATCATATCATGATCGGAAGCTTTGTTGTTGCCGGTGCAACGAGCTGGCTGTGGTCGGCAAAAAACCCTGAGAGCTCAATCGGCCTGGGCTGTCTCGTGGGGTATTTCAGGAAGGTCGACGAGCAGTTGGCGCTCACCCTGCGCCATCATTGCGGCGCTGCCGACGAAGGCCAGTCCTACAAGGAGGATCGCCAGGAACCTCGACATGAACTTTCCGCCTGTGTCGCTGGTCATGACCATCGTCCTGCATCACCTGTGCCGGGATCCGCACCCGGGCGTTCGGCTGATGAACGAATGAAGACGGAGCTGGTTTCACGGTTATCGGGCGTCTGCTGGGCAGTTTCGGGGCATGCTGTGGCGGGGGGCCACAATTGTCTCACATGCGGACGCCGGGCGCCTTTTTGCATTCCGCATCGCGCAGCGGGCATGGTAAACAACCGCCAGCAGTAACAATAAGAGTGGGTGAGGCGGGGTGATGGCGGTCAATCGGATTGTACTGTGCATTGCAGCAGCGGGCGCACTTGTCGGCCTCGGCGGGTGCGACCGGGTCGAGGCCCTGGGGCAGCTGGCAAGCGATGCGCTCAGCCAGCTGACCGGCGGCGCGCCTGCACCAAGCGGCCCCACCCTTCCATCGGATGAGGACCTTCTCGCGGCAGCCTCGCTCGACGAGCGGGCCCTGTTCGGACCGATGTCTGCCGCAATGGAGCTCTCGCCGCTCAGCCTTGACGAGATGCTGCAGACGCAGAGCTTCTTCGCCATCGGCTCCGTCATCGCCATGCCGAAAGCGCAGATGACCGAGCCGGTGCTTGAGCCCGAATCTTTCTCGCTTGCGACCGACGGCACAGCCAGCGCCGCTGCGGGCGACACCGGCGACAACGCCGTGATGAACTCGGACACTGCGCCTGCACCGGAATCAGCCGAACTGCCGGCCGGCCCGCCGGTAGCGATGGCCGCCCCGGCGCCCTCCGCCGACCCGGAGCCAAGCCGCGCGACGACGAAAGACGGCGCGCCTGCCTTCCGGAAGCCCGGCGCCATCCTGCAGAGCGCCCCAAAGCCCGGCGCAATAGTCCCGCGTGCGCAGATGAAGGCGCCGCCAACCGACGAGTTGCGTCAGCAGGCGCAGGTGCTTGCGCCCAAGGCTCTGCAGGACGCGGTGAGAGACAGCGGCGTGAAGCTCGATCCCGAAGCGTTGCGATCTGCGCGCGTCTCGGCCGATCAGGCGCTTCGCGCGAACACCGGCAACGCGCAGACGATTGGCGACGCCATCGCCCGCAAGGTCACCGATTCCGATGCTCCCATTCCCAAGGCGCTGCAGGTTCGTTCGCGTCTCGATGTCGATGTCGCCGTCCCGCTGCGCGAGCGCGCCGGCAAGCAGCTTGAGGCTCTGGGTCTTTCCGGCATCGTGACGCCGGGCGAAGGCGGTCAGATGCGCATCACGATCGGCGTCAATCCGACCCAGTTCCGCCCCGGCGACCTCAATCTCGGCAAGGTCGAGGCGATGCGCGCGCTGTTTGCACCCGCAAAGGCTACAGCGTCGCAGGAATGCGCGGTGATGCCGGACGCACAGAAGCTTCGAGACGATCCCGTGCTGGCGACCGAATGCGTCGTGAAAGTACTCATGCAGAGTGGCGACTACGAGTACGTGGAGAAGGACTACATCTTCACCAACCAGATGCTGCGCCGCCCCGCCCAGACAGCGCCCGTCGCGGTGTCGGGAACGCGTCCGAACGATCCGCTGTTCAGCCTGCAGTGGAATTTCCGCGCCAATGGCAGCGCCGCAGGCCAATCGGCGGGCGGCGCAGGCTTTAGCGATTTCTGGACCAAGGCGCACACGACAGGTTCGAAGGATGTTGTGGTCGCCGTGGTCGACACCGGCATCCAGATGAACCACCCGGACATCAAGGGCTCGCCCAATCTCGCGCCGGGTTTCGACATGGTCTCGGACCCGCTGATGGGCAATGACGGCGATGGCCGCGACAACGATCCCAACGATCCGGGCGACAAGTGCGATCCGAACGATGCAACGATCTCGGACTCCTACCACGGCACGCACGTAGCCGGCACGATCGGCGTCGCCTCCACAAACAATTCGGCAGGCGTCGCCGGCGGCGCGTGGAACGTCACCATCGTTCCGGTGCGCGCACTCGGCCGTTGCGGCGGCAAGCTGTCGGACATCAACGACGCTATTCGCTGGGCGGCGGGCACCATCCCCGGTCGCGACGCGCAGGGCGGCGAGGTGTGGAATTCGAAACCGGCCGACATCATCAACCTGTCGATCGGCCTGTTCGGGCCGTGCCCCGTCTCGATGCAGTCGGCGATCAACGACGCTGTCGCCGCAGGCGCCATCGTCGTCGCTGCCGCCGGCAATGCCCGGGTCGATACGCAGTACTTCGCCCCGGGCGGCTGCCAGAACGTCATCTCGGTTGCGGCCAACGATGCGCGCGGCGTGCTGACGCCCTATTCGAACTTCGGCGCCAACGTGTCGATCATGGCACCCGGCGGGGACATGTCGCGCGACGATGATGGCGATGGCCGCCCCGACGGCATCCTGTCGACCAAGTTCTCGCGCAACTGCTCGGACCCGGCCAATCCGGGCTCGACCGTGGCGCAGTGCTATTACGCCTTCGAGAACGGGACCTCGATGGCTGCGCCGCACGTTGCGGCCGCCCTGGCGCTGCTGAAGGCCAAATACCCCACGGCGGTGCCCTCGGAGCTCAAGACCCGCCTGCTGGCCGCAACAACCGCGCGAACCAACATGCAGTGTTCCGGCAAGTGTTCCGCCTATCCGGGATCGACGCCAATCGATGGTTCCGCAGACATGTGCTATCGCCCATGTGGGGGACGTATGCTGAGCCTGTCGAACGCACAGCTTCCATAGGCGTTCATACGGGAGGGGGCTGCCGCAATCGCGATATCGCACTGCGCGATGCCGCTTGCTGGCCTGCCCCGGGGAAGAGAGGAAGGGCCGAATGGTTGGCGATGCTCATATTTCCGAAAGCCCGGCGATCGACGCCCTGGCTCCCGCCGGCGTGACGCATGGCGACCTGCGCCAGCGACTGAAATCGGCGGCTCCCGCGGCCGGCGCCATCGGCATCATCAGCGCGATCGTGGTCGGCGCACTTGTCGCCACGTCGCCGCCGGGCGGTGAGGCGCCCCCGGCCGGGGAACCGCCGCCATCGGCCGCCAACGCCACGCCGCCGATCTCGCCCGGAAACGCCTCGGTGCAGTTTGACCAGCCGCCTCCGGGCGCAGGACCGCAGCGCGTGGTCGAACTCGTGGTCAAATTCAAGGACGACGCCAAGATCAAGCCGATCCTCGATAGCTTCTGGACCGACCCGGCCACGGCGAAAACGCGTTTCGAGGCGTGGAAAGCCAACCGTCCGGAATTCGCCCGGTTGAAGCTGGACCGTGTCACCTATTCCAATGAGCTGGTGCTCGTGCTGGACGGCGGCGTGCCCGCAGCCGAACGCGTCGCCGCAATCCGCGACATCGTGAAGGCGCTGGGCGCCGCGTCAGACATTTCCTATGCAGAACAGCAGGCCACGATGGCCCAGCCTGGAGGACAGTGATGAAAGCCCTGCACTTGGTCGCCGCGGCCACCCTTGTCGCGTTGTCGGCCTGCACGGAAGAATCGCCCGTGACGCCAGCAGCGGGCCAGCCCGTTGCAACGCCGCCGGCTGCCAGCGCGATACCCGGCCCGCCCACGGTGGACGCCACGATCAACTGGCAGGCCGCGCGCGATGCCGCCGCCCAGCGCCCAAGCGATGTCGTGATCCCGCAATCGGTCGGCGACGGCCCGCTGCTTGTGCCCATGCTGCTGCCGGGCGGCATCGTTCAGACGCAGAGTGATCGCCCGACGCCGCCGCGCATCACGAAGGCTGGCTATTTCGCGACCTATCACCTGCCGCGCTACGACGTGATCGTGACCGGATCGCAGAAAGCCATCGTGACGGGCGGCGAATCGGCCGCCGACAAGGAGACGCCGAAGTTCGAGACGATCGAAGCCGGTGCACGCCTCGTCTTCTCGCGTTTCGGCGCGAGCTACGAGATCGCCTTCGAATGCCGCCAGGTTGATGGCCCCGAGGGCTGCATCACCGAAGCGGAAGCCAAGGAATTTGCCGACAGCCTGTTTGTCGCCCAGTCGCAATAAGGGGCAGGCAATCGCCGGCGAGTGATCGCTAGCGCAAGGCGAACGCAAGGAATGAGCGGGGAGTGGTGGTGATGAAACGGTGGGACCTGCGACTTGGGGCAGCCAAGCTGGGCGCGGTCGCCCTGGCCGGCGTCGTGATGCTCGGCGCTTGCGACAATGGCAGCGTGCTGCTGTGGCCGTGGGTCGATATCGCCGCCAAGGAACAGCCCGTGCCGGCGGACTCCAGCACGCCACCGCCCCCGCCACCGCCCATCATTCCGGAAGGCAACGGCTCCGGCCCGCCGCCGCCGGATGTCGGCACATTCCCCAATCCTAATGCGAATGAAGGCGCGCCGGTGGACGGCACGCCTTTCACCGACGGCCTGCCGGAGAACCCCGCGATCGACACCGGCGATGGCGCGCCACTGGAAAGCGCTGAAACCGGCGAGCCGCTGCCTCCCCTTCCCCCGCCAACTGAGGAGGCCTCCAACACGCCGCCCCCTGTGGCGCCCGTCGAGACCCCCACCGAGACGCCGACAACGCCCGAGCCGGTGACCCCGTCCTTCTACTATTTCCGCGCCGGAAATCTCGCGCCCGCAAGCGGCACGGGCTCGACTGAGATGGCGGTGCTCGTCCCCGACATGATGTTCCCGATCAAGAGCGCGCCCGCAGTTGCGCAGACCCAGGTCTATCGCTGGGGCGGCGGCGTGAAGGGCGGCGACCAGTGCGACGTCCGCAATTTCGCTGCTCCGTGGCGCGACAATTATTGCGAGACGCGCTCGACAACCAACAAGACGCCCTGGTGCGAAAAGACCGGGGTGCACCTCGGCCAGGATATCCGCGTCGGCACGCCGGACGGCTGCAAGGCCGAACGTTCGACCAAGGCGGCTGATCGCATGCGCTATGAAGTCGTCGCGGTGGAAGACGGTTTCATCTCCAACGTCGGCAGCTATTCGGTGACGCTGCACGCCGATTCCGGTGATCGGATCTATCGCTACCTCCACCTCAACATGGCCAAGCTCAAAGTCTCGACCAACCAGACGGTGAAGAAGGGCGACGTCATCGGCTACGTCTCGAACGATTTCGGCGGCACGCCGACGACGTTGCACCTGCATTTCGAGATCAAGCTGAACACGGCGTCCAATGGCTGGCAGTACGCCCCGCCCTATGGCTCGCTCCTGGAGGCCTACAAGCGCCGCGAGAACAACCCGGGCGCACAGGTGGCTGACGACTTCCTGGTGGCGACAACGCCGCGATAATCGGGAGACGGGATCGTGGAGATCAAACTCGATCCCGTCCGCCGGGCGCGCGCTGTCGGCAGTCTCAGGTCTCTCTTCTCCGGCGAGTTCGATGAGCCGTTGAGCGAGTTCCGCGCCGAGGCGGTCATCGACCTCATGCTGGGTACGCTTGGCCCGGACATCTACAATCAGGCCGTACAGGACGTGCGGGCCCACCTGCAGGCCAAGCTCGACGATCTCGATGGCGAAGTCTTCGCCGACGGCCGCTGACGCTCTTTCCCCGTGGCCCCGAACGTGCTTGGAACGCACCGCAAACCTACGGACAAAACCGACGGAGACGATGAATGGCGCAACTGGCGCTGGTGCGGCACGGTCAGAGCCAATGGAACCTCGAGGACAGGTTCACGGGCTGGTGGGACGTTGACCTGACCCCGGTTGGCGAGGGCGAGGCCAAGGCCTCGGGACAGCTCCTGAAGGCGACCGGCGTCGATTTCGCCCGCGCATACACCTCCGTCCAGAAGCGGGCCATCCGCACGCTCTATCTGGCGCTTGGGGAAATGGACCGGCTGTGGCTGCCCGTGATCAAGGACTGGCATCTGAACGAGCGTCACTATGGCGGGCTCACCGGCCTCAACAAGAAAGAGACGGCGGCCAAGCATGGCGATGACCAGGTGAAGGTCTGGCGCCGCTCCTTCGACATTCCGCCGCCGGACATGGTTGCAGGCGGCGAGTTCGACCTGTCGAAAGACCGCCGCTACCAGGGCCTCACCATTCCCAACACGGAAAGCCTCAAGACGACCCTCGATCGCGTGCTGCCCTACTGGGAGGCGGAGATCGCGCCGAAGCTGAAAGCCGGCGAAAACATCGTGGTCGCCGCCCACGGCAACAGCCTGCGCGCGATCGTGAAACACCTGTTCCAGGTGCCCGACAGCGAGATCACCGAAGTGGAAATCCCGACCGGCAACCCGCTGCTGATCGACCTCGATGCTTCGCTCAAAGTGAAGTCGGCCCGCTATCTTGATGCAGCGCGCGCCAAGCCGCTGCCCCCGGTGTGAGCGTCGATTCTCCCGACCTGACCTTCATGCAGCGCGCGCTGGAGCTTGCGCACGCGCAACTAGGCAAGACAGCGCCCAATCCGTCCGTCGGCTGCGTGATCGTGGCGGACGGAGAGATCGTCGGCGAAGGCGCGACCGGAAATGGCGGTCGCCCGCATGCCGAGGAGATCGCGCTGCTCGCCTCTGGCGACCGCGCGCGCGGGGCAACCGCCTATGTCACGCTGGAGCCCTGCAGCGAGCGCTCGAGCGGAGACCCGTCGTGCTCGCAGCGGCTCCTAGCGGCTGGCGTTACGCGCGTGGTGGTCGCCTGTCCCGATCCACATCCGAAAGGCGCACACGGAGCAGCGCGGCTCAGCGCTGCCGGCGCCAGCGTCACAAGCGGCGTGATGCAGGCGGAAGCGGAACGTCTCAACGCAGGCTTCTTCAAGCTGGTGGCGACGGGCCGCCCCTGGCTCGCCGTCGATGGCGATGCGGCCACCTACGACGCGGAGTTCGATCTGCTGCGCGACGAGAGTTTCGAGCAGGCGCTCGATCGGCTCGGCAAATCAGGGATGACCCGAATTTTCGTACGCTCGGGAACTGCGCTCGCCGCACAGCTCAAGGCGCGCCGGCTGGTCGATGAAGACTGGACCAGCGCCCACACCGAGTAACGGCTCTTCCGAAATGAAAAACGGGCCGGCTGTGAGGCCGACCCGTTCCAGAGTTGATTGCGAATGGCGCCGCCGCTTGGGCGACCCGTCGCGCCAGCCTTACAGGGGCTGGATTTGCGTGGCGGCCATCTTGCCCGAGCGCTTGTCTTTTTCCAGCTCGAAGCTGACGCGCTGGCCTTCCTGAAGGCCGGCGAGACCCGCGCGCTGAACGGCGGAGATGTGGACGAACACGTCCGCGCCGCCTTGCTCAGGCTGGATGAAGCCGAAGCCTTTTTGCTCGTTGAACCACTTAACGGTGCCGGTAGCCATGTAGAACTAGTCTTTCGATAGGCATCCACGGGACCGGGGGGACCCGCAGAAGGATTAGAGAACGCTTGCAGCCGCGTCCCCGGGGGCCGTCAAACTTGTACTTGTCCGGTAGGCCAGATCCGGAGCTCAATCCGATGGATGACCCATCTCAAGAGCAAGGAGAGCAACCGAACCTGTTCAGAATTCGACGGGCCCCATATCGCATAAACGGGAATGCTTGAAAAGCTGCGGCGCCACGGGTGAACTAGAGTTTAGTCGGCCCGGCAGGCACAACAGTGCGCTGCGGCGCCTTATTGTTTGTCGCGATCATGCCTAACTGAGGCCCATGACTAATCCCGTATCCCTCGCGCATCGTTCGGTGATCTCGGTTAGCGGCGCTGACGCTGAAACCTTCCTGAACGGCATCGTGACGGCCACGACACTGGGCCTGCGGACCGGCGAGTTTCGCTATGGCGGACTCCTGACGCCGCAGGGAAAGGTGATCGCCGACATGCTGCTGACGCGTGCGGACGATGCAATTCTGATCGACTGCGCGGAGATTGCTGCGCCCGCTGTCGTGCGGCGGCTGACCATGATGAAGCTGCGCGCGGCGGTTTCCATAGGCCTGCGCGATGATCTCGGTGTCACCGCATTCGAGGGTGCGCCCGATCCGCGCTCTCCCCTCGCGCCCGCACGCCTGATCGGTCCGCGCGGACCGGCAGGAGACCTAGGCGCCTATCACACCGCCCGCATCGCCGCTGGCCTACCCGAGCAAGGCTTCGACTTCGGGCCGGAAGAAGTCTTCCCCGCCGACATCAACATGGACATCGTTCATGGGGTCGACTTCAGGAAGGGCTGTTTCGTCGGCCAGGAAGTCGTCTCGCGCATGAAGCGCAGGGGAACGGCGCGCAGGCGGACGCTCAAGGCGCATGTTGTCGGTGACGTTCAGGCCCCCGCCCCCGTCGTCGTCGATGATTTCGAGATCGGAATGCTGACGTCTATTTCCGGCGGCACCGCCCTCGCGCGTGTGCGCATCGACCGCCTGACGGAAGCCCGCGCCAAGGGCGAGACGATAACGGCGGGCGGCGCGGCCATCATGTTTGAAGATCCGCCGTGGCTGGCTGGCGAACTGGCCGCGATGAACGAAGCGAAGGCGTAATGAAGAAGTTGGACGACATACCCTGCGGCTGGGCGCCCGCGCACGACGATCTCTATCGCCGCTATCACGACGAGGAATGGGGCGTGCCCGAGCGCGACAGCCGCGCGCTGTGGGAGAAATTCCAGCTCGACGGCCACCAGGCCGGCCTTTCCTGGATCACCATCCTGCGCAAGCGCGAGACCATGCGCGAGGAGTTCGACGGCTTCGAGCCGGAGAAGATCGCCCGCTGGAACCAGAAACGTATCGACCGCGCCATGAAGAACCCGGGCATCATCCGCTCGCCCATCAAGATCGCAGCGACCATCAGGAACGCGCAGGTCTATCTCGACATGGCCGAGCGGGACGAAGACTTCTCGGACTATGTCTGGGGCTTCGTCGACGGCAAGCCGATCGTGAACAAGCTCGACCACTGGCGCAATGTACAGGCGAAGACCGAGCTTTCCGAGGTCATCGCCAAGGACATGAAGAAGCGCGGCTTCAAGTTCTGCGGGCCGGTGATCGTCTATGCCGTGATGCAGGCCATGGGCATGGTGAATGACCACGAGGTCCGTTGCCCCCGCCACAAGGAAATCCAGAAGCTGGAAAAATCCCGTCGCATGTGAGAGACTTAGGCGTCGGTTGATTGGGGGTCGCCATGCGCCACATCTTCGTTCTTGCCGCCGCAGCAAGCCTTGCCGGCTGCATCCTCGATCCCGGCTCGCGCTACGATCCGCACGTCCCGCCCCAGGCCTCCAAGGTTGACACGATCAACCCGTACAAGGTCGATCGCATTCCCGACACGGCATACGAAATCTGGAAGCGCGACAAGGAGCGCAACGAGAAGATCGCCGGCGAAGAGGACAAGGATACGTATCCTCCGCTGTTCAAGGGCCAGAAAGCTGATTTCGGCGGCGCGACGAAATGATCAGGCTGGCGGCAATGTCGACCGCCCTGCTCTGCCTTGCCGGCTGCATCAACTGGCAGGCCACTTATGACAACATAGCGCGCCGCGAATGCGATGACGTGATTTCGGCCGAAGATCGGCAGGCATGTATCGCGAAAGCAGAGCGCAACGCGAGCGAACGCCGGGCCGAACAGCGCTCGCAGTGACGCGACCCAACATTCGCTTCTGCATTCCCGCGATGCATGTGTAGACTATCCACGTCTGTTCCGGGATCGACATGGCCGACTTCGAAAACATCATGCGCCGCATCGTCACCGGCGACGACGCCGATGGGCAGTCTCTTGTGATCATCGATGGGCCGCCGTCCGCCGCGAGTGGCGATCCCAATGTCGGCGGCCTGTTCGACATCTGGCACGATGCTGCTTCCGGTCCGCTTGATCCGAAGGCGCACGCCGACCTCGGCCCTGAGCGCTGCGTTCTCTCGCCCGCATCGGGAAATGTGAAGGTGCGCTGGTTCGTGATTCCGCCGCGCCCGCCCGGCGTGCCCGTCGAAGCGCTGAACGCGGCGGCCCGCGAGCGCTTTGCCGCCTTCGACGCCGAGGATCACCTGACGGACCAATCAAAACATCCGGCGATGCACCGCACGGAATCGATCGACGTCATCTGCCTGTTGCAGGGCGAGGTCGATCTGATCCTCGACACCTCGCGCACACGCGTGAAGCCGGGCCAGATCGTGATCCAGCGCGGCACCAGCCACGGCTGGGAAGCCATCGGCGGCCCCGCCCTGCTGCTGGCCGTACTGATTGACCGACCCCTCGCTGGGTCGGAACACTAGCCTGCCGAACGAGTTGCGCGTAAAGGAGCCGTCATGATGAAAACCGCCCTCCTGCTGACCGCCTTTGCCGCCCTTGCCGCCGGCTGCGCCAACACTGGCCTGCCCGAGACGGAACTGTCGCAGGAACAGGTGTGCCTCGCTCATTTCGAGAACGATCCGGTGGAGCGTGATCGCTGCCGCCTCGATCCCAAGGTGCGTGGTGAAACGCCGCCCGACGTTGCTCCGCTGGAGCTGCCGATCCGCACCGGACAGATGGGCGACTGATCTCTCCTCTGTCAGCGCCCGGTCGTTGACCAGGTGAGGTAGACCGCAAAGCCCGCCGACACGAGCATGGCGAGCGCGGCGATCCTGAAGAACCACATCGCAAACGCCTGCGACCTGAAGCGGCGCGCCAGCGCATCTGCGCCGCTTGCATACACCATCAGCCCGAACATCTCGCACACAGTCACAGTGATCATGCTTATGATCACCTGGGGAATGAGGTCGCGTTCGACGTTGAAATAGGCGGGCAGCAGGCCGCCGAAATAGACCAGCGCATTCGGGTTCGCGAGTTGCAGGCCGACGCCATGCATGAACAGGCGCGAGCGCGGCGGAGGTTCACGCCGCAACAGGTCCACCGGCGCGCCGAACGCAGTTCGCCACGCCAGCCACGCGATGAAGGCTATGCCGATAATCTTCAGCACCAGAAATGCTTCAGGAAATGCGCGCGCGACAACGGCGATGCCGGACGCGGCAAGCGTGATCCAGATCAGGTTCGCAAAGCAGATGCCCAGCGCCGGTGAAACCGACGGCCAGAAGCCATAGCGGATCGACGCCGTGGTCACGAGCATAACGGCCGGGCCGGGCGTCAGCCCGCCAGCCAGGAACAGCAATGTGAAGTTGAGCCACACCCAGACGTCCATGCGCTTGGCCTATAGGCCTCGCGCGGACGTGTGTCAGGCGCCAGCATGGAGCAGTTGCCTAGCCTGACCGCTGGGCTATCAGGTGGGGGGGCATTTCCGGGAGGCGGCATGACTGGCGGTATCGCAACTTGGCAGCGGAATCCGACGCTGATGCTGGCGGCGTTCCTGGCGCTCGGCGCCTGCAGCGGCTGTTCGCAGGTGGAACCGTCGGCCGCTACGCCTGAGGCGCCGCTGAAGGTCGAAGCGCCCGCTGAAGCGCCCGCCCCGCCGGTCTCCCAGCTGCCGCCCGGCGCTCCGCCCCTGCCGCCAGACCTGCTCGCGATCGGTTCGCAGGAAGCGCGCGACGATCTCTATTGCTCCGCGATGATCTACAACGAGAACCCTGACGTGTCGGACGCGCTCGCACCGGTCGACGAGGCGCTGCTGCGCAAGGCGCAGATGATGGGCTTCGTCATCGGCGAATCCGGTATCAACCGGCTGATGACCGAGAAGGCCGCGCACGCTACGCACGCACGCGCCATCGCCGAAGCCTACACCGCCCAGGTCGCCAAGGATGTGCGCGCCAATACGCCGCGCATATCAATCGACGACTGCATGGCCCGCGCGCATGCTGTGCCGGTGCCGCAGTAGGAGTCGCTCGGTGAAACTGAAGCCGCGCCAGATCATCGGCCTCGGCGCCATCGTCGTGTTCGGCAGCATCCTCGTACTGCGACTGACTACGCCGAGCGAGAAGGAGAAAATGGATCGCGTGCTGGCGAGCCTTCCTCCCGTCACGGTCCCGCAATCGGCGTTTGAGCTTCCGCTGCCGGACGTCAGCATACCCAAAATTCCGCCGCTGCCGGACCTCGATCTGCCGGCTGCGACCACCACGCCCGTCGAGCCCGAAGTGACCGTCAACTACGCAGCCCTCGGCAGTCAGGCGGCGAAGGACGATCTCTACTGCGCCGGCCTCCTGGAAGCGCACTTCCCCGTCCTCCTCGAAAAGGAGGGGGTGACCAAGGCGGGCGTCAATATCGAACACAGCCGCATGCTGGCCGGCGCTGGCGTAGAGAAGCTCCGGGCCCAAGGCCTCGCCAAGGATATCGACTGGGTCGCTTACGCCAACGCGCACGGTGATCTGGCCTTGGCTGACTACACCGCCAACAAGCCGCGCCTTTCGCTGGCTACGTGCGAAGCAAGAGGCGCCGCCCTTCCCGCCGATACGCCGAAGCTTCCCTAGACCGCGATCTTGCGAACGTCGTAGGCATAGATCCAGTCCTGCCGCGTGCGCACAAAGGCTGGGAACAACCGGTCGGCCAATTTCATAGGCCCATAGGTCGCCGCCTGCGTCAGCGGATTCGAGCGGTGGAACACGCCCATATTGTTTCGCGCACTCGCCTGCACGCGCGCCGTGCGCGGCCGCCGCAGTCCCTCGTAGCGCGCAAGAGACGCCTCCGAGACGCCGTGCTGGCCGAGGCATTTGGCGAGGATCACCGCGTCTTCGATCGCCATGGCCGCACCCTGCGCCTGGAAGGGCGGCATGGGATGGCAGGCGTCCCCCAGCAGTGTGACGCGCCCGCCATCGCACCAGCGCGGCAGAGGGTCTCGGTCGAACAATGCCCACACGAAACACGTCCCCGCAGAGGCAATGAGATCCGGGATGGGCGGCGCCCAGTCGCCAAAGTCATGCGCAAGATCGGCCGGATCACCCGGCTGGTCCCAGCTCTCGCCCCGCCAGCGTTCGGTCTCGACCACGCCGACGAAATTGATCAGCTCGCCACGTCGGATGCGATAGGTCACGGCATGCCGCCCCGGTCCCGCCCACACGATGGCTGCCTGCGGCAGGTCCGGCGCCACATCGGCGGGAACTGTAATGCGCCAGGCGACCGCGCCGGTGTAGCGCGGATCTTCCGGGCCGATCATCTGCTGGCGCACAGTGGAGCGCACCCCATCGGCGCCAACCAGGAGATCGCACGGAAGGATGTTTCCCGTGTCGAGCCCGACGCGCACGCTCGCCCCGTCCAGCACATAGGCCGACACGCGCGCGCCAAGCCGCACCTTCACACCGGCGAATTCAGCCGCGCGTTTCAGGATTTCGATCAGGTCCGCGCGATGGATGTGCAAGTAAGGTGCGCCATAGCGCTGCTTCGATTCCCGCGCGATGGGGATGGAGAACACCTTCTCCCCCGTCCGCCCGATCCGCATCTCGAGCGTCTCGGGTCGCGAGGACACCGCGAGGATCGGATCGATCAGGCCAAGCGCCGTGAGGCCCATCACGGCGTTGGGCGAGAGCTGTATGCCGGCGCCAACCTCGGTGAGGGCGGCGGCCCGCTCCACAACCTCAACCTCATAACCGACCTTGCTGAGCGCGATGGCCGCGCTGAGCCCGCCTATGCCTCCGCCTGCGATCACGATCTTCATGCGATGGGAAATAGACCGGTCAGTGACCGGCGTCACTCCAGGAACCGACCTTGCGACGTTGTTTCACCTGCAGAAGGCCGCTGATGCGTCAGGCGGGAACGAGCTTCGCACCGGACAGGACCTGCCGCGCCGTCTTGATGGGTTCAACCTTTGTGAAGCAGGCCCGAAGGTCCGCATCCGGCGGCAGGCCGCGCTCCTCGAAGAACAGGAATTTGGGCGCGGCAAAGTCCTTGAACAGCTTGCTATTCATTACGGCCAGCTTGGCGGAATGATCGTCCGACTGCGGCGTCATGACGATGAGCGAATAAGACTTGTCCTTGAGATAGGCGTCCAGCTGCGAGCCGCGATTGAGCGTCACAACGGGAAGCGGAATGCCCTCAAGGCAGTCGCGAATGGCGGAGACGTCGGACCACTGGTCGCAAACGAGAAGCGCGGGGTCGGCCTGGCGACGCTCTTTCGGAAGCTGCATCAGGGAGGTGTACAGCTTGAGCATCTGCTCCTCATTCTGCACCGTGATGCGCTGGACCTCTCGCAGGCGCGTCTCGATCGTGACGGCGAGAAGTTCGAAGTCGATGGGCTTGGTCACATAGTCGTCTACGCCCAGGCGCTTGCCTTCGATGATATGGCTGCGGTCCGCCAGAGCGCTGAGGAAGACGACCGGCGCCGATCGCATCCCGGGGTAACGGTCCCGCAGCGCCTTCAGCATCATGTGCCCGTCCATCACCGGCATGGTGATGTCGGACAGGATCAGGTTCGGACGAAACGAGCTGATGACTTCGAGGCCCTCCATTCCGTTTGCGGCGACCGCGATCTCGTATCCCAGATCCTGAAGCTCTTCGACGACCAGATCCCGCAGGTCCCGCTCGTCCTCGACAACAACGATTCTAGCCTTGGCCATTTCGCGTCTCCTCAATTCGCCAGCACGGCAAGGGGTGCTGAACCCCCGGTCTCGATCATTGATCCGTCATGCGGCGCATCGTGCGCCGCCGGAGCCGTTCGCAGCGGTGAATCAACAGGCAGGGACACCACGATCTCGGTCCCCTCACCCTCCGCCGAGGTCAGCGACACCTCGCCGAAATGCATATCCACGATGTTCTTCACCAGGTTTAGCCCGATGCCGGTGCCGGAGATGCCCGCGGCAGTCGATGCGCGGAAGAACTTCTCGAACAGCCTGGATTGCTCCGCCAATGGAATCCCGACGCCATGATCGCGCACGCTGAGGTGCGCCATGCCGCCCTCCACCCAACCACGCACGTGAACCTGTGGATTGTGCGGTGAATACTTGACGGCGTTGGACAGGAGGTTCGAGAACACGTTGTCCAGCAGGCGGACGTCTCCAAACAGCTCTTCGGGAAAGCCCGCGAGATCGGTGTTGATCGCATGCCCCGGCGCCACTTCCTGCTGGCGGGCGCAGACTTCCAGGATGAGTTTGCGCGGATCGAAGTTGTCCGGCATCAGCTGCATGCGGCCCGAGGACAAGCGCGAGGCGTCCAGCATGCGCTCGATCAGCATGGTCATGCGCTTGACCGCCGCGCGTATGCCTACGATCCGATCGCGAAGTTCGGCCGCCGACAGAATGTGAGCGCGCCGTTCGACGCGATGGGCGATGCCGTCGATAATGGCGAGCGGGGTCCTGAACTCATGCGACGCCATCGCCACAAACTGGGTCTGCAGGGCGTTCACCTCGCGTTCGGCCGCAAGCGCCGTTTCCAGTTCGAGAGCCTGAGTCTGGATGACGCGCGTCCGTTCATCGACGAGCGCAGCAAGATGATCGCGGTGCTGTTTCAGTTCGCTCTGCAGGCGCTTCTTGATCGTGATGTCACGCGCCGTATGGATCACCTGCCCTGTCAGCCCCGTGTCGTCGACGACGGGCGTGATCGCCAGGCTCAGCCAGACTTCCTGACCGTCGCCTCGGGTGAGGCTCATTTCAAGCGCTATGGATTGGCCATCCCTGAGCCCGGCCAGCGCCTCAGCGTAGGCAGCAGGGCCCGCATGCTCATCGTCTCCAAACGCGACGATGCTCCTTCCCGCGAACTCCTCGCCTTCGCGTCCCATCATTCCCGCGAATGCATCGTTGGCCCAGGTGATCGTTCCGGTGGGAGTGGTTGTGAACACGGCGTCGGCCGTCCGCTCCGCAATCAACGCCAGCTTTTCAGCATAGCGCTTCTGGAGCTCAAGTTCGCTGATCGTTTTCCTGATGGATCGATGGCCAGGCCATGCGATTGCAAACCCTTGATAAGCGGAGATCAGCAGGAAGCCGACAAGGACAAGCATCTGTTCGGTTTCGAACCGGTGGTTCGCATCGACGATCAGTCGCCCGATCTCATCGCCAAAGCGATCGAATCGGGCATTGAGGCCGGTTGATCGCAACGCCGCGCCGTCGCCGGCGCGTCCGGCTCCTTCAAGCTGCGAGTCGTAGAGCGCGACGTAGTGACGAAGGTCCTGGTCGAGCGTCATGCGGTCGTTGCTGCCAGCCGTATCGGCGAGGTAGCGATCGCGGATATGCGGCGCCATTGTCGGACCCAGCGCGATCGCGCGCATGTCGTCTGCGTTACGCGACAATTGCGCCTTGAGTGCACGGGCGCCCGGTTGGGTATCGGGCCCGCTCGAATTCACGAGCGCAAAGAACCTCTGATCCAGCTCGGCGCGTACAGCCTGGGTATCCAGGATCAGGTCTGAAAACGTGTGGTAGACATCAAGCTGCTCGCGGGTCTGCGATTGTCGCACAAAGGCGGTGGTGCCGCAGATGCACAACAGGATAACAACCAGGACGTTGCGCCTCCAGATGTCCTGGGGGCCGCGCTTCATGTAGACGGTCAGGCCTCCCGTCATGACGATCAGCGTCGTGCCGAGCAGGCACAGCACCATCAATTCCTTGCTGCTCGCGACCACATCCCGGGCAAGCGGATTTGCGACCAGCGTCAGCGACGCCATGCCTGTGAAGTGCAGGCCGGCGATGGACACGACAAGCAGGAGGATCGCCGCCGCCTTCTGGGCGAGCGGGCCCTGCCTCCTCATCAGGACAAATGCAGGAAGCCCCGCCGTCACGCCCAGCAGAAGGGACACCGCGACCATGCCGGAATCCCACGCGACAAGCAGCGGCAAGGTCACCCCCGCCATGCCGACATAATGCATGCTGGCAAGGCCAAGGCTGAAGACGATCCCAGCGGCGACGCGATACTTGATGCTGGCCCGTTCGAGCAGCAGCACGGCGATGTAGGACGAGATGAAGACTACGATATAGGACGCTATCGTCTGTTCGATCTGGTAGGCGCTGGCGACTTCCGGCCGATGGCCGATCATCGCAACGAAGTGCGTCGTCCAGACAGTATGCGCGAGGACCAGCGCATCAATGAGGTTGCGAAGGATCCGTCTGGTGCGGGAGACGTGCATTGTCTGCTGCGTCGCCAGCGCGACGAATGCCGAGCAACCAGCTGCGCAGATCAGGGCGGCCAGCGCGATGATCCGGACATCGTGGTCCTGAACCAGACAGTCGAAGACGCGGCCCATGAGATTCCTACAAGTGCTAATAGCACTGTATAAGCGATCTCTGTTACCCAATCATGGACCGAAGGATCCGAACTCTGCGGGCAACGCTCCCGAACCCCGGAGGGGTTGAGCTTCATTCCAATGCGGACAACGAAAAGTACCTGGAGCGGGCGAGGCGATTCGAACGCCCGACCCCGACCTTGGCAA